>Ga0100402_1000022_pt1 | contig 264724 bp, 245 predicted proteins | sample CryGeyme20150102_FD_80419 | JGI IMG/M metagenome (GOLD analysis project Ga0100402, IMG submission 80419) | Groundwater microbial communities from Crystal Geyser aquifers in Utah, USA - Crystal Geyser metaG 2015-0102 | ecosystem: Environmental > Aquatic > Deep subsurface > Groundwater | place... | reverse complement strand
GCGGCAAGCAGTAAACATAACTTCAACGGCACCGCCGGAAGTAGGAGAGTAGTCGTAACAGTTTTTAGATTCATCATTAGACGTTGACGGATCATCGGTAGAAGACTGGCAAATGCCGTTAGGATTTTGAGCTAAATAATTTAAACAAGAGTTTTCGGCGTGCGAATTCGGATCGCCGTAAGGTCCATCGCATTTATGAATAGTTCCGGGACCTATTTTACCGTCAATATTTGAACCAGAACCGGGACAATAATCAGAACAGCTTTTTGATTTTTCGATGAAATAAACGGTGCCGTTGGGTGAAGTACATTGCTGATTTTCTTCACCAGAACATGTATGAGCAGGATTATTTAACTGATCGCCATAACAGCCATTCTCACCAGAATCGTCAGATGGAGTAGAAGCACAGTCTTCAGGCTTAACGGTTTGAACAGTCCAGGCATAATAAGAGTCATTTTTAACACAGGCGGAAACAGCAATACGAGAAGCAGGAAGAGTACTCAAATTACATTCAGAAGCATCCCAAGAACCGACAACATATGAAGCATCATTACGAAAACCGTATGGACAAGCTTGTTCGGCAAATAAATCAGAAGAGAATGCAGCAAACAATAAAAACAGGTATTTCATATCAACGACCCGGAATATTAGCCAAAGAAAAGGCCGGATAACCGGCCCTTAACGACGCCCAGTCGCTTAACTGATCCTGCCCGTGCAGTACCCGAATACAAACGAGCTGTGCACGGCTAAACAGAGCAGGACAGTTACCAGCATGATTACGAACGACGCAGCATGCTGATGATGAAGCCAACAGCCACACCGATAGCTGCCAGACCAATCAGACCGCCTACAGCAAGCTGATAGTTGGTCTCACCAGCGGTAAAGGCATCAGTGATGTCAGTCGCGGTATCCGCAAATGCAGCAGAGCTGGCAACAGTACCGGTGATTACGAACGCAGCACGGCGAGCGGATGCGTTCAGGTGTTGAGTGATTTTTTTCATAAGGTTTCCCCTGATTTAATGGTTTGCACTAAGTGCGATTTAAAGTTTTCACAATGACACCGGTAACATGAGCACCGATAAACGAGAGCAACAAACCACCGGTAATCATTGCGAACAGCGCCGGATCAAAATGCAGCAGGTCTACCAGCTGGTTAAAATCCGACATCTGTACGAGCGATTCATAATCAGCCATCTGCCAGGCGGCGCACTGGACATAGCCAGAGCCGTCAATTACTGGCTGATCACAAATCAGGATTTTCATTTACGCTGTCTTCTTCGGGGCTGGAGCCGGTGAAGACGCATCCGGCAGCACCTTCAGCGCAAACTCTGTCATGGTTCCGGATTTGATTTTTTGCCGAACTGAAAGCCGGACATTAATTGGATACGCTGCCCGTGGGTCGAGTGCATCGCAGACATGAGGGTCGCAAGACATACGGGTGATCTGATAACCGCCCATGCCTTCAGCATGATCAGTTTCGTCTGTTTGAAAGCCCACGTAGATAGAGGCATACACAACCCCATCTACAATGGTTTTCTTAAAGCCAAAAACGGTACGTTCGCTAATTGTTGCCATGATAATTTCCTCTGTGTTTCCTGCTTTGATGAACTGACCCCGCGCAGGATTAACGGGATCAGGAATAAAATTCAGGAGGCTGCAAAGCTCAGAATGCGTTCACGCGCTCGTTGCTGACGCTCGTCGTTCAGGTCAAGACGTATCTGGTTTGCGAAGCGTTTTATTTCTTCGTTCGGCTTGTCGGTAATGATCTGAAAGATCAGGTAGCGGAGTGCCACTTCTGCCAGATGGCAGCACTGGTCACGTTCGGCATTCACGTATTCCTGAATGACGACCGCAGGAGAAATTGAGAGCAATTCCCCTTGTGTGGGGATTGGTGGCTGTATGGCCTGAGTAGTTAAAGCGTCCATTGCTGGCTCCTTGCCCACCTATCAGCGCTTTACGGCTGGTACGCTTTCCGATAGCTTGGGCGGTTACGAACTTTTAAGCGGGTGCTGCAACACCCCCGACAACAGAACTTTAGGAGAATTAATCATTATGATCAACTAATTAATCATAATGATTCAATTGTATTTATCTATATGGATTCCAGTATTGATAGGTTTTTGATTCTTTTTGCAGAAGAAAGGATGACAGCCCCTTGGCTAGAAGAAAAAACCGGCATAGAAGCGACACGATGGAGAAACATAAAACAAAGGAAGGTAATGAGGACGTCAGAACTTGACGCTGTTTTGAGTCTTTTCCCAGAGTACGCACTCTGGATAACAACTGGTAAAGAAATACCGGAAGCGGGACAGATCAGCCCTATGACCAAACGGGCACAAACAAGCTTAAAGCCAACCCCAGAGGCTGGTTAATCGCAAAAAAGCCGCTGACAGATGGAAATGGTAGCGGCTTGAAAAGACATTTAAAAAAGGACTTTTAAAATGTTTCGACCAAAGAATATTACCATACCCCTATCACTAATGATCCTTCTATCAGCCTGTACTAAAGAAATAGCAGGTGATGTGAAACTGACCGACTTCCAAACCATCCCCTCTCAAATTCTGGTCTGTGCAGAGACACACAGACAATACGGCGAAATGTTCGAAGCAGCCATTGAATACAAATTAGATGATCTGGATTTCCTGGAACAGCACGCCCAAGAGAACAAACACTTCGCAAGGTTATATATGGAAATATTCAACAGCTACGATCAGAATGAACAGGAAAAAGCCAAGGAAGAAACAGAGGACTACACAAGCATAATAAAAAGAAGAAAACCGGAAGAAATAGTAGCCATGACACAGAATTGCTCATGGCTACTGAGCACAAAAAATGCTTCTTTGAGAAGATATCTAATAAATCTACCGCTCAACTAAGACCGGATTTAGATGCTACATTCATAATCGCATAAGCGCTAGCCAATACATAAAAAGTAGAATTCATAAAGAAAAATACAGCCATACGAAAAAGCCAAGCCTGACTATTCTCCCCATTGCAACAAGCGCCAAAAACACACAAAACAGTGAAAAGACTAAAGTAAACATATAGTACGCTTTAAAAATCTCCAAATAACCAGCCTTTTCATACTTTAGAAAAAACTTACTTCCTCTAAGCCCAAAAAAGAGTGTCACGAAAGCAGCAAGAAAACCCATCAAAGTAGTAACTACTGCAATCATCGCAGACAAAACTTCCTTTTTAATCGAGTACAGGCTCAAAGTCCACTCTGGCGCCAGTTGTATCACGCCCCAATAAGAAATGACTATGAAACTGCCAGGAATGCTTGTGATGAAAATTACCAATAGCAGAAGAGACCAATTTAAATTCGGCTTGACTTTGCTGATCATAAAATTCACTCCTAATCTCGTGAAGCAATTCACTTAACATTGAATTATCTTCAATCTTCAAAACAATTTGATCATGTATAGAGACCGACAAACTCTTAGGATTAATATAATCAGAAACCTGAGAACTTTGACTAATGTAATAATCGACAAGAGAAGACGACATTTCACTCTTTGCTTTAACAATTACCCTTGCGGCATCATCTGAAGGCAACCCAGCTAAAATCGGGGCAACATATCCCCTGACATTTTGCCTTAGTTTTGGCTTAATTATAACTTCAATTGAATCAATATAATCAGAATCAGAACCAGCATGTCCAAAAAAGCCCATTACATGCTCAAAACGACTGGATTCATGAGGAAACTGAATAATCGTTTTCCCCATAATCGGAAGATCTAGAACCTCTTCCTTTGTAACCTTACTGCTAACTTGTCGAATAACAAGTCGGAAATTATCAAGCCCAATAGAAACAAATAGTTGATCCACAAATTTAACAAAAGAATCAAATTTAGGAGCATAAAAGGTTGAAGCGAAACCCAAGAAATCTTCTTCAAAATGAACATACGACGAATAACCAACTCGCTCATCTGAATCCAGCATATCTTGTATTTCAGAAACACTAAGATCACTCGTCTTAATCTTCTTAAGCAACCTACTATCTCTCGTATTAACAAAAAAATATGTATGATCCTGAGATTTTATTAAAAATAAATTTTCATCCCCATCGCGAAATTGATTTTTAAATTCATTCGAGGGATACCGGTCATAAGCAGAAAAAAAATCCCGGAGATCAAACCTCACATTTTCTCCAGTAGATACATTACTAACGAAGTACGAAAAATATTTTATTAGCATATAAATTCCTAATTAAGACTGAAAAAATCTGGCCAAAGAAAATAAATACAGTGACGCCCCATTCGGAACTCACCACCAACATCCTTGCCTTTATCCGTCAAATAATGACGATCATCACGCAACTCTAAATACCCTAATTCACATAAGCGAATAAGAGCTTCTGGTGTTTTCATTTTGTACTTTTTGGCCAACTTAGAGGTTGTTAGCTTTTGCCCATGGTCTGAACTGTCTTCTTCCTGATCATCCTGAGAGGCATTGTCTTCCGGCTCTTCTACGTTGTCGCCAAATGACACTGTTTCACTGATTCTGAAGATTCGGGATACCTCTTCAAAGGTATCGATAAAGGCATCTGTATCAGCAGTACGATCAATCAGCAGGCCCATTTCGTTGTTATTAACCTGGCTGAACTCATAGAGGTTCAGGCTGGAAATGATGGCATAGCGATCATTCATATAGCACTTGGCATGGAGATTTTTACAGAACTGCACCCGGATATGCTTCTGAGTTGCCAGCCACTCCTGTTCTGCCGGAGCCATTTCTTTTTTGCCGTACACAATACGGATTTTGCATTCAGAGTCAGCCTTGAACGCGAGGAGTTCTTTCAGGCGGGTGTTTATCTTCAGGTACGGACTGATCAGGATAAGATTCTTTGTCGATTTTTTGATCAGTTCTTCTAAATAGAAATTTAGCGAGGTGGTATTAAGGAACTTGGCCATGTATTAATGAGTACGTCCGTTGTAACAAGGTCACATAGTAACCAGCAAAGTGACCAGACGGAAGACGCCAAAACCTGTTTTATAGCAATATACAGCAAAATAAACCCCAAAATGAGGCAACATTAGCTGTTTTTAAGGTCTAAAAACCCACCCTTTTATTTTATAAAATCTATTTAATTCAAATACTTAGAGCAGAAAGAGTGTCTTTTTGACATGGTAGAGGTCGCCAGTTCGAATCTGGCTAGTCCTACCAAAATTTAAAAACCGGCCTCTGGCCGGTTTTTTCGTTTCTGTGGCTGATCATTTCACAATTGTGCATTTCAACGGCCGTCCACTGCAAAAATCAACACCATGTGAGAACAGCATCAGCTGTTCTCAATCATTTTGTTTTTCATCTGATGCAGCAGGTCGCGCAGGCGCGCTGCTTCTTCAAAGTTAAGGTCTTTGGCGGCTTTAAACATCTGATCTTCCACTTTGCCGACCCGCTTGACCAACTCAGTCGCTGACAATGCCTGCCAATCGTCCGCGGCGTAACCGGCTTTGTCTTCTGCCACTTTACGTCCGCGACTTTTGCCTTTGCCTTTTTTGCCCGGCGGTGGCGCGGCATCCATAATATCGGCTACCGACTTAGTCACACCGACCGGTGTAATGCCATGCTCGGTATTAAACGCGACCTGTTTTTCGCGGCGGCGATCGGTTTCATCAATGGCCTTCTGCATCGAATCGGTAATACGGTCAGCATAGAGGATGGCCTTACCATGCAGGTTACGTGCTGCGCGGCCAATGGTCTGAATCAGTGAACGTTCTGAACGCAGGAAGCCTTCTTTATCGGCATCAAAGATGGCCACCAGCGAGACTTCCGGAATATCCAGACCTTCCCGTAATAAGTTAATGCCCACCAACACGTCAAACTCGCCCAGACGCAGGTCGCGAATAATTTCCACACGCTCTACGGTATCAATATCCGAGTGCAGATAGCGCACACGCACACCCTGCTCCAGCAAGAAGTCGGTGAGGTCTTCGGCCATGCGTTTGGTCAGCACGGTAATCAGAATACGTTCGCCTTTGCTGACGCGCTCGCGCAGTTCGTGCAGCACATCGTCCACCTGACCGGTCGCCGGGCGTACTTCAATTTCCGGATCAATCAGACCGGTCGGACGTACAACCTGCTCAACCACCGCATCCTGATGATCTTTTTCATAGTTCCCCGGCGTGGCAGAAACAAATATGCACTGCGGCACAATGCTTTCCCACTCTTCAAAGCGCATCGGCCGGTTATCCAGCGCCGACGGCAAACGGAAACCAAACTGCACCAGGGTTTCTTTGCGCGAGCGGTCACCGCGGTACATACCGCCAATCTGTGGAATCGTCACATGGGATTCATCGACAAATACCAGCGCGTCATCAGGAATATAATCAAACAGCGTTGGCGGTGGCGCGCCTTCTTCGCGCCCGGATAAATAACGCGAGTAGTTTTCGATGCCTGAACAATAACCCAGCTCCTGCATCATCTCGATATCGTAACGGGTACGCTGTTCGAGCCGCTGCGCTTCCACCAGCAGATTGTTGTCGCGGTAATATTGCAGGCGTTCTTCCAGTTCAACTTTAATGCCTTCAACGGCATCCAGAATACGCTGACGGGGAGTCACGTAGTGGGTTTTCGGGTAGATGGTCACGCGCGCCAGACGGTTCAACACCTCGCCGGTCAGCGGATCAAAACTGCTGATCTGTTCAACTTCGTCATCAAATAACTCCAGCCTTACCGCTTCTTCATCGCTTTCAGCCGGGAAAATATCAATCACGTCACCGCGCACCCGGTAAGTACCGCGATGAAAATCCATATCGTTGCGGGTGTATTGCAGCTCTGCCAGACGGCGTAACACGGTGCGCTGATCAATATGATCGCCACGCACGATGTGCAGCATCATTTTCAGGTAAGATTCCGGATCACCCAGACCGTAAATCGCCGATACCGTGGCGACAATGATGGCGTCACGACGCTCCATCAGTGCTTTGGTGGCCGACAGCCGCATCTGTTCAATGTGCTCATTAACCGAGGCGTCTTTATCAATAAAAGTATCAGACGATGGCACATAGGCTTCTGGCTGGTAGTAGTCGTAGTAAGAGACGAAGTACTCAACCGCGTTTTCAGGAAAAAATTCTTTAAACTCACCGTACAATTGCGCGGCCAGCGTTTTGTTATGTGCCATGATAATGGCCGGACGCTGACACTGAGCGATCACATTAGCCATAGTGTAGGTTTTGCCCGAACCGGTCACGCCCAGCAGGGTTTGCTTCAACAGACCGGCATTAACCCCACCGACCAGCTTGCGGATTGCTTCCGGCTGATCACCAGCGGGAGAATATTTGGCAGAAAGCTCAAATGCCTTGCTCATCAGGATTCCAGTTAAAGGTTAAATCAAGTAGCATTATACGGTTTTTTTTACCGGCAGGATTTGGCGCTTTACGCCCGTTTCTGCCGCCGCCCATCGCGTTATTGAGGATACACATTTTGGATCTGCAATTGTCTGATCGCGTTCAACAGATCAAGCCATCCCCAACACTGGCCGTGACTAACCGTGCTGCCGAACTCAAGGCTGCCGGCAAAGACATTATTGGTCTGGGTGCCGGAGAACCGGATTTCGATACCCCCGAGCATATCAAGCAGGCGGCGGTTGAGGCTATTAACAGCGGTTTTACCAAGTACACCGCAGTGGATGGTACTCCGGGTCTGAAGAAAGCGATCATTAACAAGCTGCAGAAAGACAACGGCCTGAGTTACGAAGCCAACCAGATTCTGGTGTCCTGCGGCGGTAAACAAAGCTTTTTCAACATGAGCCTGGCATTGCTGAATCCCGGTGATGAAGTGGTTATTCCGGCACCCTACTGGGTTTCTTACCCGGACATGGTCGTTATTGCCGGCGGCGTACCGGTGATTATCGAAACCGACGAAAGCACCCGCTTTAAAATCACCGCCGAACAGCTGCAAGCGGCCATTACCCCAAAAACCAAACTGGTGGTACTGAACAGCCCTTCCAACCCGTCGGGCGTGGCCTATACCGGTGACGAACTGAAAGCACTGGCTGAAGTTCTGCTGCAGCACCCGGATGTCATGATCGCAACCGATGATATGTACGAGTACATCTGGTGGGCGGATTTCGCCTTCGAAAATATCCTCACCGTCTGCCCTGAACTGTACGACCGCACCGTCGTGCTGAATGGCGTCTCCAAAGCCTACAGCATGACCGGCTGGCGTATCGGCTATGCCGCAGGACCGGCGAAGCTGATTGGCGCCATGAAAAAAGTACAGTCGCAGAGCACATCAAACCCAACCTCCATCTCTCAGGTGGCAGCAGAAGCCGCACTGAATGGCGGCCGAGAATGTGTCCTGCCTATGGTCTCTGCATTCAAAGAGCGTCACGATTATGTGGTGCAGACCCTGAACGACATTCCGGGCTTCAGCTGCATCCCGGCTGACGGCGCATTTTATGCGTTCCCGAACGTAAAAGGTGCGATGGAAAAAGCCGGTATCGATAACGATGTCGACTTTGCCGAGAAACTGTTGCTGGAAGCGGGCGTTGCACTGGTTCCGGGTTCTGCCTTCGGCTCACCGGGTTATATGCGCCTGTCGTTCGCGACCAGCATGAAAACTCTGGAAGATGCCCTGAACCGCATCAAAAAAGCACTCAGCTGAGTGCTTTTGCGACACGTTTAACGCACATAAAAAAACCGCCTGCTGGCGGTTTTTTTATGTCTGTCACCTGGCTCCCACGCTCTGCGTGGTAGCCCTTACTGACACAGTTGCATTCCAACGCGGAGCGTAGGAACGAGGAACACAGAGCGTAGGAGCGAGGAAAACCGCCGGATGCCGGATCACCAGCCCATTTCCGCCTTAATAAAGGGAATGGTCAGCTTACGCTGCGCCGACAGTGACGCCTGATCGAGGGTTTCCAGCAAATCAAACAAGCCCTGCATATCGCGCGGGCCCCGGGTCAGAATAAAGCGCGCGACTTCATCACTCATATTCAGACCACGACGCTTGGCGCGCAGCAGCAGCGCCAGCACCTTATCGTTATCTTCCAGTGGCTCCACCTGATACACCATGCCCCAACTCAGGCGGGACGACAGATCCGGTAATTGCACACCGATATGCCCCGGCCCCTGATTGGCAGCAATCAGCAGGTGCCCCTGACGGTCACGGATACGGTTGAATAAATGAAACAGTCCTTCTTCCCAATCCGGGCGACCGGCTACGGCCTGAATATTATCCAGCGCGACCAGCGGCAATTGCTCCATCGCATCCAGTACCGCCGGGCTGTATTCAACCAGTTCATCAAGCGGCAAATAAACGCTTTGATGCCCCAGCCCTTCAGCGTAATGACAGGATGCCTGCAGCAGGTGACTGCAACCAACACCGGCAGCTCCCCACAAATACAGGTAAGGTTCGCCATGGGTTGTCCACTGCTGCTGCAGCGACTGCACGATCTGCTCATTCGGGCCGGCGTAATAATTGGCGAAGCGCGCATCGTCGCGCACGGCGACCGAAAGCGTCAGTTGTTGGTGATGATCCATACTCCGCATTTATGGCTGCCAGCTAAAAACATGCTCCTGCTCAGTTGCGAGCAGACGCTTATCCAGTGCCAGAGTGCTCCAGACCTGCGCCCAATCGGCCGCCAGGTCCAGCTCCAGTGTTAAATCCTGCTGATTAACCGCCAACACACGCACCGACTTAACGGCGACGTTGGCGTTAAGGTAACTGATCACATCATGATATTGGCGGAAGTTCTGCACGCCCTGAATCATCAACTGATGCCCACCGGCAATACCATCGCTGCGCAAGGCGTAAGGGGCTGAAAGAAAACCCGCGACCTGATCGGCAACCTGCAACAGTACCGAATTGACGTCATCACCTTCAGCCTGCAGGTCGAACCAATCGCCCTTGTGCTGAATAAACCCCTGATAGCGCCAGCCATTATCACGCCCCGGCGCCAGGCGACCCGCCATAAACGCGTCGGTGGCATAGCGCGCCGACGCCTTCTGCACATCGTCTTTAAATAATCCCCACAGACGTTCAACCGGCAACACCAGCTCATCATCAAGATCCTGAGCCGGCCACAATAAAGGAATACCGCGCTCGTTCATGGCGCGTTCCAGGCGTGCCCGCCACGGGCCACTGTTCTGATTCAGCGCCTTGCGTTGCAACTCGTCTTCAACCCCCTGCCACAGCAGCACCAGCGGACGGCTTTTGCCCCATACCGGCTGTTGCGCATCTTTTAACAGGGCATCGATCAGGTTCTGTGCAAAGAGTACTTCCAGCAATAAACCGTCATCGGTTTCATCGCGGCTGTAACGAAAGCTTTTGACATAGCGCTCGGCCGACGAGGCCGCCGCCTGTACAACCTCGCTCTGAACGCTCTCGACCTGTCCGGACACTTTAACCAGCACTTGCTGTAAAGCATCCTGAATACCGCTTTGGCGACTGGCCGTCGACTGGTCGATCACCGGCACCCGCACCTGATAAAGGTCGGACACAATGACCGCGTGACTGCCAAGACTCAGACACAACAATAAAATCAGACTGGCTGCACGCACAGGCAGGTTCCTTACATCTGAAGATTCAAATCGGGCGGTATTGTGCCACGAAAGCTCAATATAACCACTACTGCGGCCGAAATTGTCCCGCAGGTTAAAGAAGAAGAACCCGCGAATGCGGGTGTGTAAAACCATAATGAGCCCGCCGGAACGCGGCAAAACGAATAAACCGTACAATTTATGCTTCATAAATAAGTCTTTCGAATTCGTTTTTAACAAAATCCTGACTACTCCGGCAGCTTTCATGCACTCTCAGATTTGCGCATTTCCATGATGCAGGATGGCGCACAAATCGTTAGAATACGCGCCTTTCTATGGGCCACCCAGTGACGACGGCATGAGTGAACAACAATCCCTGAGCTACAAAGACGCTGGTGTCGATATCGACGCCGGAAATGCATTGGTCGAACGCATCAAAGGCGTTGCCAAACGTACCCGCCGCCCTGAAGTGATGGCCGGACTCGGTGGTTTCGGCGCCCTGTTCGAACTGCCACAGGGCTACCGCCAACCGGTTCTGGTATCCGGCACCGACGGCGTAGGCACCAAGCTGCGCCTGGCAATGGAACTGAAAAAGCACGACACCATCGGTATCGATCTGGTCGCCATGTGTGTCAACGATCTGGTGGTTGCCGGTGCAGAACCGCTGTTCTTCCTCGATTACTACGCCACCGGCAAGCTGAACGTTGATGTTGCAGCGGCCGTTGTCAGCGGTATCGGCGATGGTTGCGAACAAGCCGGCGCCTCTCTGGTCGGTGGTGAAACCGCCGAAATGCCAGGCATGTACGAAGGCGAAGATTACGATCTGGCCGGTTTCTGCGTCGGTATCGTTGAGAAAGACGACATCATCGACGGCTCCAAAGTAAAAGCCGGCGACAAGCTGATTGCCATGGCGTCCAGCGGCCCGCACTCCAATGGCTACTCCCTGATCCGTAAAATCATTGAAGTATCCGCTGCTGACCTGAGCGCCGATCTGGATGGCCAGCCAGTTGCTGACGCGCTGATGGCGCCGACCCGCATTTATGTGAAATCTGCACTCAAACTGATCAACGCATCCGACGTGCACGCCATGTGTCACGTAACCGGCGGCGGCTTCCAGGAAAATATTCCCCGCGTGTTACCAGACGACTGCAAAGCCGTTATCGACACCAACAGCTGGAAATGGCCTGCCGTATTCGAATGGCTGCAAAGCAACGGTAAAGTAGCGACCGCCGAGATGTTCCGCACCTTTAACTGTGGTGTCGGCATGATTGTCGCGCTGCCGGAAGAAAAAGCCGATGCCGCCATTGCGCTGCTGAACGCTGAAGGCGAACAGGCCTGGCTGATTGGTGACATTCAGGCGAAAGGCGAAGCCGACGAGCAGGTTGAATTTATTGGTAACCGCAGTCTATGAACGAAAGCAGCACCCACGATAAGCCAGCCGTACCGCGTATCGTGATTCTGATCTCCGGCAGTGGCAGCAATATGGTTGCCATTGCCGATGCTGTGAAAAATGAAAACATGGAAGCTGAGGTCGCAGCGGTTATCTGTAACCGCCCGGAAGCGGCCGGTTTACAGAAAGCGCGCGACCGTGATTTACCCGTCGTCGTGCTTGATCATAAAGCCTTTACCAGTCGCGAGGATTTTGATCGCGCACTGATGGCTCAGATTGATGAATTCGCCCCTGATCTGGTGGTTCTGGCTGGCTTTATGCGCATTCTGACAGAGGACTTCGTTGCTCATTATCATGGCCGCATGCTCAATATCCATCCATCGTTATTGCCTAAATATCAGGGCCTGAACACGCATCAGCGTGCGCTGGACGATGGCGAGAGCGAGCATGGAGTGACGGTTCATTTTGTGACGGAAGAACTGGATGGCGGCCCGAATGTGATCCAGGCCGTTATTGCTGTGAACGATGATGATGATGCCAACAGCCTGCAGCAACGCGTACAGTTGCAGGAACATGTCATTTATCCGATTGCGGTTAAATGGTTTGTTGAAGGCCGTCTGAGCATGATTGGCAACCATGCCCGCCTGGATGGAAATGTGATTCCTGCAACGGGATTGCAACTGACGTCCTGAACCAGCTCCGATATACTCAGGCCAAATGGACTTGGCTGACCGATATGACTTCTTTCTTATTTCCCCGTTTTTTTATGTGCATGCTGACCGCCTGCGTTACATACAGCGCATCAGCAACCCCAGCACCAACAACTCCAGCACCAAGCGCAACAAACAGCACCAGTCCCGATAGCGTTCAGACCACACTGCAGCCATTTTTCGCACGTTATAAAACGGAGTGGAAGCTTGGCTGGTTCAGCGTCGATATTGAAGCCGAACGCAGTCTGCGCCAACTGGCCAGCGGCCATTGGCTTTTAAGCTTCGAGGCAGAAACCAGTGCCGCCGCACTGAAGGAAACCTCACAATTCAGCCTGAACCAGGGCCGGATACAACCGCTGGAGTACCGCTACCGCGCCAGTGGATTGTTCAATGAGCCGGACCGCACCTTGCTGTTCTCGCCAGACTTAAAGCTTGTTAAAGACATGGAGAACAATAAAGACTACCCCCAAGCCTGGGAAGATGAGGTGCAGGACAACCTCACTTATATGCTGCAGGCTAGCCTGGACCTCGCTCAGCCGGACGCACATGAGCAGAACGCCGATCCACTGCACTATGCCGTCTTCGAAAAAAAACGTGTTAAAGATTTTCAGTTCCGGATTATTGGCGAAGAACAGCTGAATACTAAAATTGGTAAGCTTAAAACCATCAAAATTGAACAGGTGCGGCAGAAAAAAGGCCGTGAAGTGTTTGCCTGGTTTGCGATTGAACGCCATTACCAACTGGTGCGCCTGGTGGATAAAGAAAAAGGTAAAACCCGCTATCAGATTGATATTACCGACCTGAAAGACTGAAGCAGCTGAGCATCACCCGCTTCGCGCACCTGTGCTTTTCAGGTAAACTGCATGCTCTTTTTTACTCCACAGGAAGCACAGCATGCGACTCAGCGACGGCGATATTGAACAACGCATTGCCGATGGCAGCATTGTTATCGATCCACAGCCAGCCAGCGATGCCATTGCCGGCATCAGCGTAGACCTGCGCCTGGATCACCGCTTCCGCGTATTCAACAACAACTCTGTTACTCACCTCGACCTGTCCGGTGACCGCATTCAGCTTGAGCGCGACATCAACCGTATCATGAGTAAAGAAATAGAAATTGAAGCCGATGACGCCCTGTTCATTCACCCGGGTGAACTGGTGCTCGGCGCGACACTCGAATCAGTTACCGTGCCAGCCGATCTGGTCGGCTGGCTGGACGGCCGCAGTTCCCTCGCCCGCCTCGGTTTAATGGTGCATGTGACCGCCGGACGGATTGATCCGGGCTGGCAGGGGCAAATCGTACTGGAGTTCTACAACAACGGAAAATTGCCATTAGCTCTGCGCCCGGGCATGGTGATTTGTGCCATGTCATTTGAAATGCTTTCAAGCCCTGCGCTGCGTCCTTACAACAAACGCGAAAATGCCAAATACCGTGATCAGAAAGGCGCGACCTTCAGCCGGATTGCCAAAGACTGACTGCGACAGATTACTAATTAAGCAATTAATAAAAATTCAGAAAAGCTAACAAAATCAACCACTTTAACGAAAAAGGTGGTTGACACTCCAAAGCTCACTTTGCATAATGCACGCACTTACTGATGTTCCCCGATAGCTCAGTCGGTAGAGCAGTAGACTGTTAATCTATTGGTCGTTGGTTCAAGTCCAACTCGGGGAGCCACTTCAGTAACACCCTTCTGCAACACCCGCATAGTCTTAGGATGAGACAAATATCCCCTTATTTCCTGATTAATTCTGATAATTTACAGCTTGTTGTCTAACGCAAAGCGTAAATATTGCTAAACTTCATGAACATTACAATTAGATGAATTTCAGCCCCATGATTGATTTCCTGCTGAATGCTTCCCGCCCAGTAAAACGTTCCATCTCTGTCTTCTATGACTTATTAGCCATTCCTGCTGCCATTTATCTTGCGCTGGCTCTCCGATACGGAACAGCGACTCCGCAATTAGATGGCTCTATTCTTGCGGCCGCATTAATAACAACTTTATTAACTCTGACAGTCTTTATAAGGCTTGGTCTTTACCGGGCAGTTGTGCGCTTTATGACTGGTCAGGCTTTCACAACTCTTGCCCTCGGCATTGCCATTTCTGCCATAACATTAGCCAGCAGCTCATTTTTTACCCATGCTAATCTGCCACGTTCCAGCCTGATTATTTATTTCTTTACCGCCTTTACCCTGCTTGGCACACCACGCCTCTTCATCCGCAGTGTCGTTACGCAATTAAGTAAAGCAAAATGTGAACCGGTATTAATTTATGGGGCTGGGCAGCAAGGGGTCGCCCTTGCCAACGCATTAACGGGCAGTGATCACTATCGTCCGTTCGCTTTTATTGACGATGACAGCAAAAAACAAAATATGAACATTCATGGCCTGAAGGTTCACAGCGCCAGCGACATCGAAAATATTACCGACCATTATCATATTAAAAAAATTCTGTTTGCTTTGGGACGCACCAGCATCGCTGAACGTAAACAGCTGATTGAGAAATTGACGGAGAGTAAACTGGAAGTGCTCACCGCCCCTTCTGTTAATGACATCATCAGCGGAAAAGCCCGGATCGAAGAAGTAAGGGAAGTGGAAATTGAAGATTTACTCGGACGTGATTGCGTCAACCCCCGAACTGAGCTTTTGAAAAATAATATTCACAACAAAGTTGTATTGGTTACAGGAGCAGGCGGCTCCATTGGTTCAGAACTCTGTCGTCAGGCACTGTTACAGCAACCTAAACAATTAATTCTGTTTGAATTGAATGAGTACAGTCTGTATGCAATTGAACAGGAGCTACAGCAACTTAAAAGTACTCACCATCTGAACACGGATATTGTTTCCATTCTTGGCTCAGTACAAAAGCAAAACCGCCTTGAAACGATTTTCCGTACTTTCCGTGTACAAACAATCTACCACGCAGCCGCTTATAAACATGTGCCAATGGTCGAGCATAATGTCGTCGAAGGCGTACGCAATAATGTGTTCGGCACCTGGTATTGTGCAGAGGCAGCAATAGCCGCAGGCGTTGAGCGTTTTGTACTGGTATCGACAGATAAAGCCGTTCGCCCTACCAACGTTATGGGAGCTTCGAAACGTTTTTCTGAGCTAGTGTTGCAAGCACTGACTGAACGACAAAGCGATACTCTGTTTTGCATGGTGCGCTTTGGAAATGTACTGGGATCATCAGGCTCTGTCGTACCACTGTTTCGTAAGCAGATTAAAGATGGCGGTCCAATAACGGTAACTCATCCAGACATTATTCGTTACTTTATGACGATTCCCGAAGCCTCACAATTAGTCATTCAGGCTGGCGCCATGGGCAAAGGTGGTGATGTATTCGTACTGGATATGGGCGAGCCCGTTAAAATTACCAGCCTCGCGAAAAAAATGATCCGTCTGTCTGGTCTGAGCGAAAAGACCGAGCAGAATCCCCATGGCGATATTGAGCTTCAGTTCACTGGACTGCGACCTGGCGAGAAGCTCTACGAAGAATTGTTAATTGGTGATAATGTAGAAGGCACTGATCACCCACGAATTATGACTGCAAACGAAGTACATTTATCCTGGCCAGAAACGCACAACCTGCTGAACCGCCTGGACAAAGCCTGTCACGACTTTAAAGTTGAAGATGTTATCAATCTACTACTTGAAGCCCCAGCCGCTTACGACAAGCAGGGAGAGTGTCCGGACTGGGTACTGAATGCATCAAAAGCGAGCCATTAAAAAACACATCCTGTAATACGGCTGCGCTACCTGCCAAGTACAAGTACAAGTACAACAGCATTTTGATAATAAAAAATACCCGCTAAAAAGCGGGTATTTTAAAAGACGCGATAAGTTTCTCATTCCTACGCTCCGCGTAGGAATGCAACTGTACCAGCAAGGGCTACCACGCAGAGCGTGGGAGCCAGGTGTGTAAAAATGCCCGCAGTTGCGGTCATTTTGTTTACAGCCATCATAAAAACAGCCATTTTAAAAAAGTGAAAGACTTGTCAGAGCACCGCGCTCAACAAACTCTGCGCCTCATTAATCAACTGTCCTAAGTGCTCCTCACCGACAAAACTTTCGGCATAAATTTTATAAATATCTTCAGTCCCACTTGGACGCGCGGCAAACCACCCCTCAGAAGTACTTACTTTAATACCACCAATAGAAGCACCATTACCTGGAGCTTCGGTATGCACCGCAATAATATCGTAACCTGCTAATTGTGAAGCCGTAATGCTGGCAGAGGTTAGTTTTTTAAAGGCTGATTTTTGTTCCGCTGTTGCCGCTGCATCAATGCGACGGTAAACAGGGTTGCCATGTTGCTGTACCAGTTTTGCGTAATATTCGGATGGTTTTAAGCCAGTCACAGCCAGGATTTCAGCAGCAAGCAGACAAAGCAGAATACCGTCTTTATCGGTAGACCATGGTTTGCCATTCAGGGTTAAAAAGCTGGCACCCGCACTCTCCTCACCACCAAACGCCAGCTCACCGCTATAAAGCCCCCGCACAAACCATTTAAAGCCGACAGGCACTTCATATAGCTCCTGGCCATTGGCCTGAACAACCCGATCCATCATAGAACTGGTTACCAGGGTTTTTCCTATTTTGAGAGCTGCCGACCACTGGGGACGTTGGGTTAATAAATAATCAACGCAAACGCATAAAAAATGATTCGGATTCATCAGTCCCGCTGAATCTACAATACCATGACGATCAGCGTCCGGATCATTACCAAAAGCGATATCAAACTGATCCCGAATCATCAGCAGGTTCGCCATTGCAGCGGTACTGGAACAATCCATGCGGATACGGCCATCGTGATCTGGCGGCATAAAAGCAAAAGCCGGATCAAGAATTTCGTTAACCACCTCGATATTAAGATCGTTTCCGCTCGCCAGCGCCTGCCATACCGGCAAGGCCGTTCCTCCCATGGGATCCGCGCCTAACTTCAGACCAGACTTACGAATAGCCTCAAGATTTATAACCTGCTCAAGCCCGGCAATATAACGTCCGATGTAATCGTATTCCTGCGCCTGCTGCAAAGCTTCATCAAGCGAGATTCGCTTTACATCCTGACAATCACTTTGCAGGTATTCATTTGCCCGGCGCTCAATCCAGCCTGTCACATTACCATCAGCCGGGCCGCCATCTGGCGTGTTGTACTTAATACCGCCATCTTCCGGAGGGTTATGCGATGGGGTAATAATAATACCATCTGCAAGGCTGTCAGATTTATCGTTGTTAAACTCCAGAATGGCGCGACTGACCAAGGGGGTAGCAGTAACCTGATTATCCGCAGCAATACGCACCTCAACATTATTGGCAGCCAACACCTGCAGAGTAATGTTCCAAGCCGGGCGGGATAACGCATGGGTATCCAAACCTAAAAACAGCGGGCCCGTAATATTGGCCTGAACACGGTAATCAGCAACAGCCTGGGCAATTGCGAAGATATGCCATTCGTTAAATGTACTTTTTAATGCCGAACCACGGTGGCCGGAAGTCCCAAAAGCAACACGCTGTGCCTCGACAGCGACATCTGGCTTAATTACATAAAAAGCATCCTGTAAATTCTGAATCACACTCATATCCTCATTAACCTGTATTCTTGTGTCTGCAGTTCTAACTGATCAAGAACATGGCCCACTCCTACCTTTTTGAGTAGAAGGGCACTTTACCCGATATTTATTCGTAGAAGCTGGCCATGCACGCGACAAGCTATCCGCAACGTCACAGCTCTGCACAATTTACTTGTAGGAGCGACATTTTGTCGCGATTGATATGCAGGGCGACGTTGTTGTCGTGGTATTTATCCGTAGGAACTGGCCATGCCTGCGACAAGCTATCCACAGAATCACAGGTACAGCACAATCCTACACGCGCAGCCTGTTTCGGTTATCCCGACTGCTTTTTATCAACTCATCCCCTGATTTAATGTCCTTTGCCGGGCCAAGCTTTGCAAGGCGGTCATACAGCACAACATTAACCGTTGCCGCCAGATTCATACAACCCACCGTAGGAATATAAACCACCTCATCGGCAGCACTGACAATATCCTGCGGAATGCTGGCATCTTCAGGGCCAAACACATAAAGCGCATACTCAGGATGCTCAAACTCCGGCAGCGGCGTTGCACCGACAACCAGCTCCACACAAATCAGGCGGGTATCATCCGGCAATTGCTCTTTAACCAGAAGCAGACTCCCGACATGAGACATCTGCGCTTTTTCTGCCACGTTACGCGTATCGGTACTGTGCTTTACGGCACGGTCATAACGGCTGCCGGTGTAAAAGATGCCATCAGCCTGATAACACCCCAGCGCCCGTAAAACCGAACCGACGTTACCGGCATCTTTGGGGTTTTCTAAACCAAGATAAACCATAAGCTCTTTGTGAGAATCCTGCTGTAGGATAGGAATTATTCTTTTACTCTGTCACCAGAACCTTTGCCGGTAACCGTCTGAAGAATAAAGCGAAAGTAATTGCCAACAGACATCTCTGTAATCATCTTTGCATCAGTCTCTGCCAACAACTTCGGCGTAGACATATCAACCTCATTAACCTGCGCTAACCCGGTAATACCAGGGCGGACTGCATATACCGCAAGGGCATCGCGTTCTGCTATTAACTCATCCTGGTTAAAAAGATTCGGACGCGGACCTACCAAACTCATTTCACCTTTCAGCACGTTCCACAACTGCGGCAGCTCATCTAGCTTGGTTTTACGTAAAAAGCCCCCCATACGGGTAATAGATGCTGCAGATGCAAGATGGCTGGCGACTGAAGCAGTATCAACGGTCATAGTCCTGAATTTCACCAGCGTAAAGGGCTTTTTATAACGCCCAACCCGCTCTTGCTTAAACAGTGGCGACCCCGTATCAAACAAGCCCAACACATAGATAATCAGAAGAATAGGAAAGCCAAAAATCAAACCTAATAACGAAAATATAAAGTCGAAAAGTCTCAGCACGTTATGTCTTCCTGTTAATAAATTCGGCAACGGTTTCTTTAATACCTTCTTCAAGCGTATAAGGTGGCGTCCATTTCAACAGCTCTCGTGCTTTCCGACTATCCACTTGCAGATCCCCAACCAGACGATCGACCAAAGCCATTTTTCCTGTCAGCTTTCCAGCAAGCTGAAATAAACTTACAGGTACTGGTATCAACCAGGCAGGCCTTTTCATCGACTGCCGTATCAATCGGATCAACTCTGATAAAGAGACATCATGACCATCGGACACCAGAAATGTCTGATTTGCTGCTTTAGGGTGATCAATACAATGAATGATAAAATCGACCAGATTACCTACATAAACCATACTCCGATGATTATTTACTGAACCGAAAGGCAAGGGTATTCTAGTAACTGCAAGCTTAATCAAGCTTAAAAAATTCGCTTTAACACCAGGGCCATACACTAGCGGCGGACGAATAATAACCACCTGCAAACCAGTTTTCTGCGCCATCAAGCGTAAGCCTTTTTCTGCCTCATCCTTTGAAACACCGTACAGGTCTTCCGGTGCAGCCGTATCCGCCTCGGTAAAATTCCGAAAAGCAGTCGTCCTTTCGCCATTAACTTTTATAGAACTAATATAAATAAAGCGCTTCACACCAGCATTGACAGCCTGCCGCGCAAGATTCAACGTGCCTTCCACATTCACCTTACGGTATCCGTCAAGCGGCTCATCAACTTCATCACGCATGATATGCGCTCGCGCCGCCGCATGAATCACGACATTCACATTTGTAAGTGCCGCAGAATAATCAGTTGTGCCATCAAGATTACCTACAACCACAACATCATCTGAAGCGAAGGAAGTCACAAAGCGGACTGCAGAAACAACATGATATGCTGGCCTTTTCTGAAGTTCCGTAAGTAAAACAGAACCAACAAAACCAGTAACGCCGGTTAGAAAAATCTTTCTACCCGGAAGCATTGGATAATAACTCTCGATAAATATTCATATGTTTTTCGACCACAAGTTCAATCTTAAAGACCTCTTCTGCTAATTTACGTCCAGCTTGACTCATCTTTTTCCGCCTAGCTGGATCACTAATCAATGTTTGTATTGAATCAGCCAAAGCAACCTCATCTCGAGGGGGAATTAAAACCCCCGAGACTCCTGGTATAACTGCATCACGACACCCAGGCATATCGGTAGTAATCACAGCTCGTCCACATGCCGCTGCTTCAACAAGACTCTTAGGCAAGCCTTCGCCATAATAAGATGGTAAGCAAACAATATTCGATTCTGCATACAAAGCAGCAATATCTCGTCTGTATCCTAAGAAGCTAACTAGATTTTCATTTTTCCACTTAGATATTTCCTCTACAGTCACACTGTAAGGGTTACCATAATCCGGAGAACCAATCACCTGCATGTTAACCGGTATTCCTCGGTTCTTCAGTATCCTGGCGGCGCCGACAAACTCACAGATTCCTTTTTCCTTTAGCAAACGAGCAGCCATTGAGACAGTAGTTACACCATTGGGTTCGGATAAATAGGGATAGTCAGACAAAGAGACACCAGAACCCCGAATAATGCAGGTCCTTTTTATGTCAACTGAACTTATTGCAAGCAACTTTTGTCGATCATCTTCATTCTGAAAAATAACCATTATTCTTTTTTGTTTCAATGCAAAACCATACAAATACTTAACGATTTTCAATCGAAGCAAAGGTAATCCACTTGATGCTGAAAAAACTGAACCCAATCCAGAAATGGCTACTACAACAGCGAAATTACCCGCAATACGAGCAGCAACACCACCATATAGAATAGGTTTAATTGTAACCAAATGGAGCAAATCAGGTCTAATCTTTAAAAATAAAAAAAGAACACGGAAAAAAGTCAGGAATTCAGATATAATATTTTGACCACTTCTTGTAAAGCCAACATGGTAATAAGTAAATTCAGGATTAATCATACCCTTAGAATCATTCATGTTTGACAAAACATAAACATCGAGTCCTTTCCTAGATGCCTCAACAGCAAGTGCTTCTCTATGAGAATTAAAAAAATTAATTGTATTAACAACATAAACAATTTTTTTCATGAATTTTTTTCCAGCCAAGCCTGAAACATCAATATAACCCACAAATTGTATTGATTATTACTCTTTCCTGACAGGTGATCATTCCAAATTTTTCTAACTTTTTCCACTTGAAAATAACCTTCGGACTCCAAACGCTTTGATTCTAAAAGCGTCTCCGCCCAATCTCTAAGTGGCCCTTTAAGCCAGCTATCCAAAGGCAAACTAAAACCAGCTTTAGGGCGCTCAATTAAATTTCTAGGCACCCGACGATACAATATTTCCCTTAGCAACCATTTTCCTTGACCATTCTGTATTTTATATTTAATTGGCATTTGCCAAGCGAGCTCTACAACTCTATGGTCAAGCATGGGAACTCGGGTTTCTAGGCTCGCAGCCATACCTGCACGATCTACTTTTACCAGAACGTCATCGGCCATATAAGTGTTTGCATCAGCCAACATCATCGAATGTTCAATACAATCGAGATCTTGCCACTCGATTGACTCGTTGACAAGTTCTTCAGCACCCACGACGACACTATATGGATTTTCCCAAAAAGTTGTTACGCTGTTATAGAATTCAAATTCGCTTTTTTGAGACAAGACAGTAGCCAACTTATGAAGCTTTTCTCCAGGCATAGAAAACCTGAACTTTTCGGGTAATATTCGACGTAATTTTTCGTACAAATAATTCCATTGATTTGCAGTAGGTATGGCTATTGTTGAACCTAACATTTGCTTTGCAAAATATGGAAACCTCTGAAGTGGAGCCCAGATCTTACCTGCTGCTAAATACCGGTTATAACCGCCAAATAGCTCGTCTCCTCCATCACCACTTAAGGCTACAGTAAGCTCTGTTCTAGCGAGTTGACTTACTAAAAAAGTAGGAATCTGAGAACTATCTGCAAAGGGTTCACAATATATTGTAGGCAAGTCAGGTATAACACTTAATGCATCACCAGCCTTAACATATAACTCAATATGCTCAGTCCCAATATGTTTAGCAACTGATTTGGCATATTCTGCTTCATTATAGCTTTTTTCTTCAAAGCCAATTGTATAGGTTTTTACCGGCCTGACTGATAACTCCTGCATTAATGAAACGACTAGCGAACTATCAACACCACCACTCAAGAATGCTCCTAGTGGAACATCCGCTAACATCTGATCAGAAATACTTTGCTTCAACTGCCACTCTAATGCATCTACAGCATCAAGTGCATTGCCCTTAAAAGGATTGTTTATCCCTTTATGAGCAATCTGATTTAGACTCCAATAAGCAACTGGCTTAGCTTCTTTAGGATTAACCAAATCCAGACATATAGTAACGTAATGCCCTTGTGGTAATTTATGAATCCCCTCATAAATGCTATGTGGAGTTGGGACATAAGAATATTTAAGATAGAGTGCTAGTGATTTCCGACTAATAAGTGGTTTGAATCCAGGGTAAGACTTTAAAGCTTTTAACTCAGATGAAAATAAAAGAGTATCGCCAGCCCAACCCCAATATAGAGGCTTTTCCCCCATCCGATCCCTAGCCAGAGTCAGCTGCTTCTTTTCTTTATCCCAGAGAGCAAAAGCAAACATACCAACTAGAAGATTAAGCGTACATTGAACCCCTAACATTGAAATACAATTAATTAAAGTTTCGGTATCAGAGCTCCCATTCCAGGTAATATTCTCGCCACTTAACTTACTACGAAGATTTGAATGATTGTAAATTTCACCATTGAATACGATAACGTATCTTCCACAAAATGATTCCATGGGCTGCGCACCTGAATGCGTTACATCCTGAATTGCCAGACGCACATGTCCTAGAGAAATCATGTTTTTACTACACTTCCATACTCCCGAACTATCAGGCCCGCGCCTCGACATAGAGTTAAGGGCATCATGTATTGATTCCCAATCACCCGAAGACCCAACTATTCCACACAAAATGACATCTCCACAAAAATATAACGTTCTATTTAAATAATTTAAACAACATCATTACTTTAAAGATGACATCATCAATTGGATTACATCTACGTGGACAATCATTCGAAAGCACCAATTTAAAACGTGATAAAATACCATCATGATAGCCATCTAAAGCAAGCAGAACTTTTTTGTTATCTGCATCCAAAAAATCACCATATATTTCGTAAAATACCCTAACCTGAGCTAGCCAGCTCCCTTGCCCTTTGCGAAATCTATGAATTCTGCTTATAAGGTTCAAAAAATAACTTGGAGTACCGCCAACAACATTACCGCCGTGCTGCCTGTAATATATATATGATTTATCGTCATACAACACTCTTCCAAATGCTGAGGCCAAGATATAAAGCCACCAATCATGCATAAGAATACTATTAACACTTGTAGTTTTTAGTGCAATTTCTTTAAGCCTATCATTTATTACTACCGAGCAGCCTGTTGCTACATTTTCGACCAGTGAGTTGTGAAAGTAAGACTCTACGTTAGGCTTTCTAGAAATTCCTAATGAATTAAGATTTTCATCAGTATAATTTAATACTGAACAATATAAAGCTGGACAAGAAACTTTAGAAATAAGTTCAATTGCCCTTGCCAGCTTAGTCGGCAGCCAATAATCATCTTGATCACAAAAAGCATAGTAATCTGCATCAGGGGCGTGCCTTAGCAACCACCAAAAGCTTCCGACAACACCTAAATTTTCACCGTATTTAATAACAATTTTACTATGATTACTATAAGTCTCTAGCTGCTTTAAAAAAAGCTCATCTGTCGAACCATCATCTCTAATGAATATATTTAAATTGACATCACTCTGAGAAAGTACACTCTTTATTTGCTCATCAATATATCTAATTCCATTATAGGTGGACAATAAAATACAAACGTTAGGAGATTCATTTTTTTTCATACGCACTTCGATTTATAAGAGCCATAAAATACATTAAGAATATTGGACTCGCCAGCAAAGGATTTGTTCCAGCAGCTAGAAAAGCTCCCAATAAAGCCCAGGAGTTACTATAGGACAAAGGACTATTGCTATTTCTGAGTTTGAGAAAACATGACAGTACAATTGCTGAAAACAGCACCATCCAGATCAAACCTAATTTTCGAATAAGATTTAAGTGATCCAACTCAATATTGTGAACCCACTTATTATATGCTGTTGTATAGAAAGATATACCGAACCCCTGCCCAAATATGAACGTACTCGGCTCATCCCACCACAGATCCAGTAAAGAGTAGAAATGTTCATACCTCACCATACCTGTGTAATTATCGCCTACAACGGCCTGATAAGTACTTGTTGTAAAATTTTCCACCGCAGCCCCATTAAGCACTAACAATAAGAAAAGCAAAGCGACAAAAGCAACAATAGACCATATTCGAAACTGATTATTGCTTTTCAAATCAAACATAGAAATAAAGACGATTAGAAGCACGACAAGAGCACCCGCTTTAGACCAAGCGATCAACAAAGCAGACAATATGATAACTCCTTTAATATAGGAATTATTTAAAAAATAGTAAATACAACAAGGTACCAACATCAGAGTGGATCGAAAATATATGCCAGGAATTTCACTTCCCATTACCTGTCTAATACCAAAATTCCCATGTAAATTCCCTCCAATTTCGCCAAAAAAGCTCACCCAAAATTCTGGAATGATGATCCACAATATAAAGATCAGATGAACCAGAATGGCAAGCATAAGTCCAGCGTTATAAAAACCAACCAGAACATCTTTTTGTTCATAACGAAGAAACGTAAATAATATTATAGCTGCACAAAAAAAAGGGGTTAACTGCGTTAGTGCAATATTGAAGTCCCCTCCTTTCACAAGGCCAAAAAAAAAGCAAAACACAGGCCAAAAAACGATTAAAAAGGCAATGCATAAGAATTCTGCAGTCTGACGAATTCTAAAGCCGGACAAAAGCCCTATTACTCCAAAAGCAAAAATTGCAATATATTTAATTCCTAAGGCTCCACCTAAGTCTAGGAAAAGCAAGAACCAAAGAATAGTCATCAGAGAATTATTCGATTTTTTAGGAGTATAAAAATGGCCTGAGCCGAATGTTAAGCTCATTTTTTAGTCATCGTCCGAACAACTTTCTTTAGTTTGACTAAAACTTTTGACAAATAAGAATCACTAACACCACTAGAAACACACACGAGTTCTTTATAAGGAGGTTTAAATTGCTTATCTTTTTCATATAGATCTTTAGGCATATTTTTGGATGAAACGACTGAGTTGTTAACTTGCCACAATAAACCAGGTCGAACCCATCCCTTGTTAACATGGTCAACAATATAATCAATCGATATACTGCCGTACTGAATGGCTTCAATTAAATCTGAAACCCAAACAGCCTCAAACGGATTATTAACACTTACCCAAGGTTGCGTTTCCATATCCGTATAATGAAGAAGGCTTGTATCTTCAGGTGAGTATTTTTCAAGACTGTTCCAATGCTCTGATATATCTGCAGAAATATTTTTCGCCACTTTCATTTCATGCATTAAAGAATAATAATCCAAATTTCCTTCATCTAACTTGTTAATAATATCTTCTATATCCCAATCAAGTTTGCAACAATCGAGAAGCATTACACTAAAATGAAGCCTTCTTCCCTCCCCTTTTGAGGGAGCAACAGTGAGCACGTCACTACTTCCCATCGGTAATGACCACAGGCGATCAATGTCATTAAAGACTTGCATATCAGAATCCAAATAGATTGCTTTACCGCTATAAGCATTGAGCTTTGGAATCATAAAGCGCTGAAAACTGAACGGAGTTCGTTGTCTATTCGATATATCTTTAGGTTCAGGATAAGATATACCACAGGTATGCATAGGAATAAATTCAACAGGTTTATCAGTATTTTTTCTTATCGAATATTCCAAAACTTTAGTTGCAAGCATTTGCGCTTCTGTCGTGGCAACATACACTTTTATAGGATACGTATCATTGATATGTTTCAAATTGATATCGTAAGACATAATATGATACCTTATTCTTGTAAATTGAATATCAAACGATTTTCTACCATTTGCCAACAAGGTTTTTTGATTCAGATCAGAAAATTCATTTGAATATTGGTTTCCGCCATCCACTCCAGCAAGTATAATATTTCGCGCTCCAGCAGAAGCTAAAACGCCCACTATCACATCACCACTGAAATAACCAGATTTATAAGTTGGGTATCGTCCACCAAAGTACCTTTTCGTTCCCAACTTATACCACAAGAGTCTCTTTTCTTTATCCAGCTTACATAGCAAACTATCTTGTTCTATTAAGGCATGTAAGGAGAGTTTCGATGCTTTGCAATCAACGTGCGGATGTAATGGCATAAGAAGATATTTTGCATTTTCATATACAAATTCTTTTACATCTTCCCAGACATCGAAATCAATGATATGTGCAATATCAACATCGCGATCCCTCACAACATGATTTAGTGAGATCAGTACATCAGATGAAGCATCTACTGTATTGAACTTTTCAATTGAAGGGCCCTTTCCAAGCACATAAAAGCGCTTACCAATGAGGCCATTACTTCTAATAAAGTCTTCTATATGAATCATGCCTTAACCTAATACCCTGATCCAAGACTCGAAAATCATTCGATTAAAAGCTTTATAATCAAAATCAACCTTACATTCTTGAGCATTTTGAACCAGACAGGCCAAGTCATCGACTAATTTACCTGAAAATATACCCAAATTCGTGTTATCGACATAACTCGGAATCTCATCACTGACGACTGGAACTCCAAACCTCAAGGCATATGTTGCTCGATTACTCGATTTTGATTTTGTAAATGGGTTTAAACCGGCTGGTACAATACAAACATCTTGCATCGACATTATTTGCTTTATTGACGTCGAATCCCATTCAAAATATATAGATTTAATCTTTAACTGACTTGCGATTTCTTTATATTTTTTTTTGTTATTACTTACAACAGTAAGAACGACATTAGTACTTTCACTCAAATTCTTTAATTGTTCTTTAACGAGGAGAATGTCTTCCATTCCTCCACTTACACCGGGACTACCGTGATTACCATACCATATCAACTTTGTACAAGTACATCCGAGCGATAGAACTTTCTTTTTATAGCCATATAGCCTCGCTCTTGTGAAAATCCCATATCCATCACCAAGCAAACCGTCATCATTGACGAAATCATCTATTATAAAAATATTCGCATCGATACCAACCTCTTTTGAAACCACAGTTTTAAGATAACTGCTTGGAACGACTATAGCATCAGCAATCTTGCACAGTTTTCTCAGAGAATTAGCGCGTAAAAATAACCCTCTTTCGTTACCAGAGTAATAAAAATGGTTATCACACAAATCAACGACCAGCCTTGTTCCACTATTTACTAACTCATTGCATAATGCGAAAGTACCCTCGTCATAGCGTTTAGATACAACAAGAGTCTTCGGTTGCATTTCTTTCTTAAAAATCCCGGCATCAATTCCGGCATTTTTAAGCTCATTAATTATACGTAATGTCCGAATTCGAAAACTCGCTACTCTTAAATCAGATATATTTGGCCAAAAAGCGATATCAACCATTATTACGCCCAGGCTTTGCTGTAACCTCTATTCGCCCGCTAAGTTTTAGGGCACCAAAAATTTTATGCAAGACAAACCTTAGATAGACATAAAAACGTCCGTCATCTTGAATTAATTTAGAGACACAGGCAGACGCTTTACTGTAGCCTTTAGCTTCCAAAAAACGTTTAAGCGAACGTAAAAAAGTAAAAGCATTATCTTGCCAACGAATACTTACCAATTCCCAGCCACAACCTTCTAATAGAGTAACAATCGTTTTATCCGAGTAGTGATATAAATGATTGGGTAAGTGCAGATCATAACTCAAGTCTTTGAAAAGCTTTCTAGCAATTGAGTTCGAGTTAGGTATTGAAAATACAAAATATCCATCACTAACAACCCAACCCCTAATTTTCCTCAATGCATAAACAGGATCATGCAAATGCTCCATAACCATCCAAGCAACAACAACATCATATTTCTTGTCACGAGGCTGTGCAGATTCAATACTAGCAACCTCAACCGAAATGCCTCTATCGATAGCCGTTTGTGCAGCAGATTGCGAATACTCAATCCCTTCTACCTCCCAGCCTTTCTTCTTCATTTCGAATAAATAATTGCCATTAGCACATCCAAATTCTAATAATCGCCCATCGATGATACTTGGTAATACTTTGTCATTGATAGCCAATTTCCTTTTTATCCAACCAAATAGCCCTTTAGTTTCCTTCGACTGAACTATCGGACTAGACATGTACGGTGCATACGAGTCAGGGTAATAATACCCTATAGTTTCAGCTGTAGGCCTAGGATTCGTTCTCTCCAAGCCACAACATTTACACTTTACTATGATAAATACGCCTGGAAGATTATTAATATAATCTTTAGATTTAATTATAACTTCGTCATTCTCACCACATCCATTTGGACATGGACAACTCTCAAATACAACGCCGTCAGGATAGAGATTCATTTACCTTCCTTTTCACAAGATATATCAGTATCAGCATATTAACTAGGTAATATACAGATGTACCTATAACCAAACCCGGAATTAAATAATAATAATATCCAATTGACTTTACAACAATACCTACAGGAAGCATAATAGTCCCTAGTATCGAAGAGCTTTTTGTATCATCAAACCTATTCAATACGCATATTGAAATAATACCAGCTCCACCACCGACAAACATTCCCACAGACAGCAATAAATATAGCCATAAATCATGTGATATATTTGGTTTAATCCCCAATACAACAGAAAAAAAACATATGAACACAGGATATATTACAAAAATACATACGATCAACAGTATGGAATGCAAAAAATACTGAAATAATGCCTGATAGTAATTCTTACGAACAGCATCCCTACTTACTCTATTTAGCTTCGTCACTACCGGGTTAATATATACTTTTTCAACGATCGCCATAATGGATGTCATTATAGTATTAGCTAAATGCACTATGGTTAACGAGCCCGATGCCGCCTGAGACAACCAATATCTATCAACCAAGGGAGAGGATTTATAAAACATGCCCCCAAGAATAACAGGCCTCATTCTATTCCAGCCTTCTTTATTAGATAAAGATCTAGAAATATTAATTTCAGGCAAAGATAGATAAAACTTGGAAATAAAGATTTGAGCCACACTCTTTATTAGCAAACTTAATGCTGCACCTTTTGCACCATATAGATTAGTTAGAACTAAAATTGAAACCATATAGATTGGGAATGTAAGTAAAACTATTTTCTCCATCTCAATATATTTTTCACTCGCACGAAGCAACATCATCAAGCTAATATTGACATTTTGGAGACATAATGCGATTGAGAATATAACTACAAGTCCAGCTAACTCATCAAGTAATTGAGTCGAAAAGCCAGTAAAGATATATCCTACAAAGTTCCTCCCAAATCCAATTAGAGCCAACAGAAATACAATAGCAACCCCCCCTCCTTGTACTAAAGCATGACTTACATTTTTAGAGCTTTCAACTATTTTTGGAAACCAAGCTCCGTGCAATGTACTAGTCAGTACGCCTAAGAGGATTAGATAAATGATTTGTGCCGATAAGTAGACATCGGTATTTTCACCAACACCCAACAGTCGAATAACTAAAATTTGAAGAATAAGACCCAAAGCGAGATTAAGTACAACTACACCGGCATGTATATATTTATTCACTTATACTCCGGAAGACATTTAACTGATAATGCTCCCAACTGTGGCACAGTCATGATATTGATATAATTTCATCAAGGACGAAATGTAGCTCATCTTTCCATCTAGGAATATCAATTCCATAATATTTTCGTATTTTTTCAGTATCTAAAACTGAATACATAGGCCTCTTTGCTTTAGTTGGATAGTCAGATGTATTAATTGGTTTAACAATTAAACCCAGATCCACAAGCCCTAACACCTTTGCTTGATGGAAAATCTCAGTGGCAAAGTCATACCATGAACAAGGGCTTCTATTATTAAAATTATAAACCCCCCAATCTAGTGAACCGAACCGAAAATAGCGTATTGTCAGATCCCAGATTAACTTCGCGATACTTTTTGCACTTGTCGGGCAGCCATACTGGTCAGCTACAACTCCTAAGCTCTCGCGTTCTTTCCCTAGGCGTAACATAGTTTTAACAAAGTTGTTTCCTTCTGCACCAAATACCCAACTAGTACGTAACACAATGTAAGAAATACCAATGTTGGCTAAAACACGCTCGCCGGCTAGCTTACTGGCTCCATAAACGCTTTTAGGATCAACCACGTCTGTTTCTTTATAAGGTACGCAAGACATACCATCAAATACATAGTCAGTAGAAATATGAAAAACCGGTATATTTAGCATCAAAGCTGCGCACGCTAGATTCTGTATTCCCGCTTCATTCACTAGATACGCACGCTCGGCATCATTTTCTGCTTTATCCACTGCGGTATATGCTGCTGCGTTGATAATGAGCGCCGGAGATTGTTCTGCAATAATCTCTTTCACTTGTTCAGAGTTGGTAATATCCAATTCACTAGAGTTATAACCCAGTACGTCAAAACCGGTGGGAGACATCTTTAACAATTCGCTACCTACCTGGCCAGCTGCTCCAGTCACTAATATCTTAACCATGTATATCTTTTAATCCCAGATAGCATTGATCTTTTTCCGAAAGCTGTATATCGGTAAGAGGCCAAGAAATATTCAGCATTTGGCAGTTCCAAGCAACACCTCCTTCATCAGTTGGGTCGTAGTAATCTGTGCACTTATATATAAAATCAGCTTCATCGGTTAACACCAAAAAACCATGTGCATAACCTGGTGGCACCCATAATTGCCGATGATTATCTTCCGAGAGCTCAACCCCGACATACTGGCTGTAGGTAGGTGATGCTGGGTTAATATCTGCTGCGACATCGTAAACTGCACCGCGTACCACACTTACCAACTTACCTTGCGGCTTGTTTTTCTGGAAATGCAACCCTCGCAAAACACCCTTACGAGAGCGAGAGTGGTTATCCTGTACGAAAGCAAACTCTATGTCTGCCACATCAAGATAACGCTGAGTGCTGAAGGTTTCTTTAAAAAAGCCACGCACATCACCAAACACTTTAGGTTCAATGATTTTCACACCGTCCAAAGCTGTATCAATTACGTTCATGTTTATTCCTTATGTTCAGCAGCCAGGCGCAGCAGGTACTTACCATAGCCGGTCTTGGAGAGCTTATTTCCTTGCTCTTCTAACTCTTCAAGGCTGAGCCAGCCGTTATGAAACCCAATTTCTTCCAAACAGGCAATTTTGAGTCCTTGACGATGCTCTACCGTTTGTACAAACATACCGGCCTCCAACAGACTTTCGTGGGTTCCAGTATCCAACCAAGCAAATCCTCTGCCCAGCAACTCCACCGTTAAATCACCACGCTCCAGATAGGCTTGGTTAATACTGGTAATTTCCAGCTCACCGCGATTTGAAGGCTTAACTGCCTTAGCCATTTGAATGACATCGTTATCATAAAAGTACAAACCAGTTACTGCGTAGTTAGATTTAGGCTCAACAGGTTTTTCCTCAATGCTTAAAGCGCGCCCGTAGTCATCAAAAGCAACCACGCCAAAACGCTCGGGATCGTTAACAAAGTAACCAAATATTGTTGCACCACTGACTTTAGAGGCTGCACTCTTAAGTTGCCTAGTGAAACTTTGTCCGTGAAAAATATTGTCGCCAAGTACCAGACAAATAGAATCAGAACCAATAAAATCTTCGCCGATCATAAAAGCCTGAGCCAGACCATCAGGATAAGGTTGTTCCGCATAGCTCAGCTCAATGCCATACTCACTTCCATCACCAAGTAGCTTTTTGAAGTTAGGCAGATCTTCCGGCGTTGATATAACCATAATTTCACGAATACCAGCCAGCATTAATACCGACATTGGGTAATAGATCATCGGTTTATCATAAATAGGCAATAGCTGCTTAGAAACTCCCTTAGTAATTGGGTACAAACGCGTGCCCGAACCACCAGCTAAAATGATGCCTTTCATACTTTTTCTCCCAAGCGGTCAAGTTTGTAATCGTTATTTAAAACACGTTGCCACCATTGTTCATTATTCAAATACCACTCGACAGTTTTGTGTAAACCGGTCTTGAACGTTTCTTTAGGCTTCCAACCCAGCTCACGCTCGATCTTGCGGGCATCAATAGCGTAGCGACGGTCATGGCCGGGACGGTCTTTTACATATGAAATAAGTGTTTCATAACCACCTAGAGGTGCTTTTTCTCCAACTAACTGATTCAATATGGTGCAAATTTCTTGTACCACTTCGATATTCATTTTTTCATTATGGCCGCCGATGTTGTAGGTTTCGCCTACTTGCCCTGTTGTTATTACCCGGTACAGCCCGCAGGCATGGTCTTCTACATACAGCCAATCGCGAATCTGATCTCCCTTGCCATAAATGGGCAGTGATTTACCATGCAAGGCATTCAAAATAACGTGTGGTATCAGTTTTTCCGGGAAATGATAAGGGCCATAGTTGTTGGAGCAGTTAGTAATGATGGTTGGCAAACCATAAGTACGCCGCCAGGCACGTACAAGATGGTCGGAACTGGCTTTACTGGCACTGTAGGGCGAGCTTGGCGCATAAGCTGTTGTTTCTGTAAATAACGGTAATTCAGTATCGATATCGCGGGCATGGCCCGCTCCTACAGATTCGGTATTCGCTACATCATCCGGGTGCGGCAGGTCGCCATAGACTTCATCGGTACTAATATGATGGAATCGGAATGCCTGCTTGCGATCTTCGTCCAGCTCTTGCCAGTAGCTGCGAGCTACTTCCAGTAACGTCAAAGTGCCAACAACGTTGGTTTCAATAAACGCAGCAGGACCATCTATCGAACGATCCACATGACTTTCAGCAGCCAAGTGCATCACCGCATCAGGCTGATGCTGGGCAAACACACGGTCTAATTCAGCACGGTTGCAGATATCTACCTGTTCGAAAGTGTAACGTTCAGAGTGGCTAACCGCAGCCAGATTTTCCAAATTTCCTGCATAGGTTAGCTTATCGAGATTAACAACCGAATCCTGAGTGTTCTTTATAATATGTCGGACAACGGCTGAGCCTATAAAGCCCGCACCGCCGGTAATCAAAATTTTCATTAATGTTTTATCCGTTTTGTAAGTTTCTCTGAACTGACAGAGATCGCGGACATAGCCTGCTCCTACATAATCAGTATGATTATTCGTTTCAACATTTCTGCATGCGCAGCAATCAGCTGCCCATACAGATTATCGCGACAAAAATGTCGCTCCTACGCTATTCACGTAATTTCGACGCTTAGCCGTGCCTACTTTAATCACTACCAAACAAATCACGGGTATATACTTTACCTGCCACATCTTCCAGCTCGGTGGATGGCCGGTTGGCGACAATCACATCTGCAATCTTTTTAAACTCTTCAAGGTTATTGATCACCCGCGAGTGGAAGAATTCTTCTTCTTCCAGTACCGGCTCATACACTACCACTTCGATCCCCTTGGCTTTAATACGTTTCATCACGCCCTGAATGGCTGAGGCACGGAAGTTGTCTGAGCCGGTTTTCATTACCAGACGATAAATGCCAACTACCTTAGGATTACGGCGCAGAATCGAGTCGGCCACAAAGTCTTTACGGGTGGTATTGGAGTCTACAATGGCGCGGATAATGTTATTGGGTACATCATCAAAGTTGGCCAGCAGCTGTTTGGTATCTTTCGGTAGGCAGTAACCACCGTAACCAAAGGAAGGATTGTTGTAGTGGTTGCCAATACGCGGGTCGAGGCCAACACCTTGGATAATCTGCTTGGCATCCAGTCCGTGGGTTTCGGCATAAGTGTCGAGCTCGTTGAAGTAGGCCACGCGCAGTGCCAGATAGGTATTGGAAAAAAGCTTTACTGCTTCTGCTTCGGTGCTGTCGGTAAATAAAACTTGAATATCTTGTTTTATCGCGCCTTGCTTCAGCAGGCCTGCAAAGGTCTCTGCGCGCTTGCTTTGCTCACCAACAATAATCCGTGATGGGTACAGGTTATCGTACAGCGCTTTGCCTTCGCGCAGAAATTCCGGAGAAAAAATGAGGTTTTCACAGCCGAATTCTTCTTTCAGTCGCTTAGTATAACCCACAGGGATGGTCGATTTAATGACCATTACCGCAGCAGGGTTAATCGCCATTACATCCTTAATAACTGACTCAACACTTTTGGTATTGAAATAGTTCGTTTGTGGATCGTAGTCAGTTGGTGTTGCAATAATGACAAACTCTGCACCGGCGTAGGCTTCTTCTTTATTTAATGTGGCGCGGAAATTGAGTTGTTTGTTCTGCAGAAAATCTTCTATTTCGGTATCTACGATGGGAGATTGCTTGTTGTTAAGCATCTCGACCTTTTCGGCAATAATATCAACTGCAACGACTTCGTTGTGTTGTGCCAGTAACATGGCATTGGAAAGACCGACGTAACCGGTTCCGGCAATGGCGATTTTCATATTGGTTCCTTGCTAACTCCCACTGATCGCGACAAAAATATTGTTTGTTCAGAGAGAGTGATAATTTCTGTTGATTGATTGGTCCGCTGATACGGACTTTCGCGGGCATGGCCCGCTCCTACGATTTATGAAAACTTGCGCAGACATCGACCTTGCTGCTGAAAATCCGGCATTCACGCCTTCAATGGCAACGGCCGCTCCTACAAATTTTTACGGCTAATTACAGGGTTTTAATCCACTCACTGAAGGCTTTGCCTTCTTTTTCATGGCGCATGCTGTATTCCACAAAGGCTTTCATATAGCCCAGCTTACCGCCGCAATCATGTGACTTACCCGTCATATAAAAAGCATTGACTGAATTTTTTTTCATTAAAGTAAAAATGGCATCGGTCAGCTGAATCTCATCCCCTGCACCTGGTGCAGTATGCGCAAGAATATCCCAGATATCGGCAGGTAATACATAACGACCTACGACTGCGAGATTGGAGGGTGCTTCTTTTACAGCTGGCTTTTCGACGATCGTTGAGATCGGAGCGCTTTCGCCAGGCTTAATATCCGCTCCTGATATATCAACAATGCCGTATTTGTCGACGTCTTGCTGTGCAACGGCTTCAACCAGAATCTGGCTGGCACCTGTGGTTTCATACTCGCGAATCATTGCAGCAAGGTTTTCCTGCTCCAGATTGGCACTGGCATCATCAATCAATACATCTGGCAGCACCACGGCAAAAGGAGAGTCGCCAATCAATGGCTTGGCACAGAGCACCGCATGACCAAGACCTTTGGCCTGCCCCTGGCGAATATGCATGATGGTTACACCTTTTGGTGTGATAGAGCGAACTTCATCCAGTAACTGGCGTTTTACCCGTGCTTCCAGGGTCGATTCCAACTCAAAGGAGGTATCAAAGTGATTTTCGATCGCATTCTTCGATGAATGGGTTACCAGAATAATTTCAGTGATACCCGCAGCTGCGCATTCATTAACCACGTACTGAATCAGTGGTTTATCGGCTAATGTCAGCATTTCTTTGGGAATGGCTTTGCTGGCTGGCAGCATTCGGGTTCCAAGACCCGCTACGGGAATTACTGCTTTAGTGACCTTTGTCATAATTAAATCCGGGCCGGGCCCTCTCCTTAGGTTTTAATTCGTTTGCGTTCAACATTCATCATGGGGGTCATCGGTTCAAATAAACCTGCAAAAACTTCTGCCCGACGTTCAGACACGCTGCCGCCCGAAGGTTATTCGCGAATGTTCCCTGATATCGCATCGCTGCTCTTAATTTTCATTTTGGCCAATTTTTTCAGGCCAGTGCCAGCTCGCTCAATTCCACAAGCAATTCGCTCTGCTGGCCCAGCAGAGAAAGTAAGATTACCGCTCTCTCTGCACCATCATACTCTTGGAAGATGGCTTCATAGTGTTTAAAGGGTCCACTGCTTAATGCAACTCTTTGCCCTTTTGTATATAGGGCATCATTTTCATTGCAAGCGGTACGTCGCTGCAAGTCATCAACCAGTAAAGTGTTTACAACAGCAGGTTGCGATCCGAAATACAGCAAACCACGCGCGCCCAGCGTTGAGCGCACTTTGCTGAGAAGTGGATTTTCCGGGACTGATTTCAGAAAGAGATATCCAGGAAACAGCGCCTCCTGACGAAGCACCCGTTTGCCTTGCATAACACATTCGCGTTGAAAAAGAGGTAAAAAGACATGCGCCCCCTGCTGCTCAAGATGCTCCAGAGCCCGTTGTTCTTGCCGGGGCCGGGTCAGAACAACGTACCATTGAGATACCACATCCATGTTATTCCGCAGGCCTCAGCTAAGGCTTGCCAGAATCTGCTCACAGGCAAGAGCAGGATCAGAGGCCTGAGTAATCGGCCGGCCAATTACCATATAATTAACTCCTGCATTCTGTGCCTGCAATGGCGTTAACACCCGGCGCTGATCACCTTGCTCAGTCCCTTCCGGGCGGATGCCTGGAGTGACCGTCAGAAATTTCGGACCACAGGCAGCGCGAATTAAAGCGACTTCCCGCGCAGAACAGACAACGCCATCAAGCCCGGATTGCTCCGTTAATGTTGCCAACCGTTCAACCTGTACCTGAGGATCAATATCCAAGCCGATATCGGCCAGGTCTGCGCGCTCCATCGACGTCAGCACGGTGACACCGATCAGCAGTGGTCTATGAGATTTTTTCTCAATTTCATTGCGCGCCGCTTCCATCATACGCCGACCGCCAGAAGCATGGACATTCACCATCCATACACCTAATTCCGCGGCAGCACCGACGGCTTTAGCGCACGTATTGGGAATATCGTGGAATTTCAAATCCAGAAAAACATCAAAACCAAGATGATGCAGTGACTCTATGATCGCAGGGCCGGCAGCCGTAAAAAGTTCTTTACCAACTTTAACCCGACACTGTGCAGGGTTCAGCAGGCCAGCCATGGCCAAAGCCTGCTGCTGGTCCGGATAATCCAGCGCGACAACAACAGGCGAGCTGACAGCACAAGATGTATTTGCACGGTCAGAAGAGAGAGATTGCTTATTCATAAATCGAGCTTCGCTTTTGGCAACTGCGGCACAAAAGAATTAATGGTCGACCAATCCTTGCAGCTAGGACAGCGCCAGTGAAATTCTTTGGCCTTAAAACCACAATTTTTACAAACGAACTTAGGCTCGTTTTCAACAATGCGCCGCAGAATATCATACACAACCAGCAACTGCGACTTGTCGAGCTGCTGCTTATGACGCACCACTAATTCTACCAGCGCAAAAAAACCCAGGTTGGATGGTTGCGCTGCCAACTCGGACAACAGTGTCGTCATTGCCGGTACGATCCCCTGCATTTCGACTTCGCATTCGGCCTTAGCAACCAAAGCGGGAACGTACTGGCTGGTATGCCATTGCTTCGCCAAGTGGGCAACCAACCCGGAGCCATCATCGACATGTTGAAAAGAATCAACCATGCGCTCCAGCACCATAACAATCGCCTGACTATCAACATCCACCGCTTTTAAATAACAGCGAATAGCTTCGCGGGGCTCTTTCTGGCCATACGCCATATCGCCCTGAACCACAAAGGCCCGTGCACAGCGGCTATCAATTTTCAGGGCCTGGCGGCAGAACTGTTGCGTCTCCAGGTAATCACCACGGGCCGAAGCGCTCTCTGCTAACTCACACACCGCATGTGCAATGCGCTTATTGAGTGATGCACTGCCAGCCAGTTTCTTCTCCCGATACAAATCGAAAATTCGCTGCCATTCCCCTTCCTCTTCATACAATTCAACAAGGTAACGGGACGCCTGCTCCTGAATGCGGCCACGCGCACCCAGCAATTCAACAAATAAACGCTCAGCACGATCCAGCAGACCGGCATAGGAATAATCGATGGCTAATTCCAGCTCCAGCAGCATCTGCGTATTTCGGGAGAGATCGGTACGGGCGAATAATGCCTGGTGCAGATGAATGGCACGATCAGCCTCTCCCTTTTCACGCAGAGAGCGGCCCAGCTTGAGAAACAGATCGATGGCATCATCGTCTAACTGAGGGACATTAAGAAGTCGTTCAAGCGAGGCGTCATTAGCTTCCGCCAACAAAAATTCAACACTGGGAATCCAGTCAGGAGAAGACTCTTTTTTAACCTGGCGGGCAAATCGATAGCCGAGGGTCCAGCCGATGGCAATCCCCAACAGCAGCAGCACATAAACCAGTGCAGAATCCATCATAGGTGCCTACGGCAGTTTATTCAGGCGTTGTTTAGTGTCTGCAAGCTCTTTCCGCAACTGTCGAAGCTGCAGTTTTTGCCGGGCATTAATGACGATACCACTTAACAGACCAGCCACCGCCCCAAGCAACAATACTGCGCCCATCCAAAGGGATACCGGCATGGCAATTGGCGAGCCAATCAAAAAATTTAACTCAACCAGCAAGCTGTTTTGCGCAGCAAACGCGAGCGTATAGGCCAAAACGGCAATAAAAAGCACGACACTCAGGCCTACTTTCAGCGTTTTCATAGCATCGACTCCATATACCGGGATAATTAATCATCTTCCGGACTGTCATTCACCTGATCACGCAGCTCTTTGCCGGGCTTAAAGTGAGGAACAAACTTCCCTTTAAGATCGACCGTCTCTCCGGTTTTAGGATTACGACCCATCCGCGGGGCACGATAATGCAGCGAAAAACTGCCGAAACCGCGAATCTCAATGCGATCCCCCGATGACAGAGTCTGCGACATATGATCAAGCAAGGTCTTCACCGCCAGCTCTACGTCTTTCGACGACAACTGCGGCTGTCGGGTTACGATTTTTTCTATCAGCTCAGATTTTGTCATGGCTTTTCCCTCCTTGAGAACGAAGCATGGCAATAAACCTAGCCAAATCATGCAGTTAGCTCAACCCTTTTGCAAGTGTTGATTGTTTGTACAACGGATTTCCATTCATCCCGACCTAAATCTGTAACAAAGTACCGGAAAACCACCAGAAGAGGCCGAATTGCATAAGGAAAACCCCACAAATCCACCTTTTTGCTGCTCAGTACAAAGCAGCGCTAAAAGGAGACGCCCGCTCTGGCAAGCAGCAACCAGAACCGGGAACAAATCCGAGGCATAAAAAAACCCGCCGAAGCGGGTTTTTCAGATCAACTTAACTCAGCAAGACTTAGTCTTTCTGGTTCAGCTGCTCTTTGATCAGGTCACCAATAGTGGTAGGACCGGTCATTTCAGCATCGGCTTTAGCACGCTGTTCTTTCAGAGCCGCTTTGTCTTCAGCGCTGTCTTTCGCTTTCACGGACAGGCTGATGCCACGGTTCTTACGATCAACAGCAGTGATAACCGCTTCAACGCTATCGCCTTCGTTCAGTACGTTACGGGCATCTTCTACCTTGTCACGGCTGATGTCAGAGGCTTTCAGTACGCCTTCAACGCCAGGAGCGATTTCGATAACAGCCGCTTTCGCGTCAACAGAGATCACTTTACCGGTGATCAGAGTGCCCTTGTCGTTTTCAGCAACGTACTCAGAGAACGGATCGCTTTCCAGCTGCTTAACGCCCAGAGAGATACGCTCACGCTCAGGATCGATAGACAGGATCACAGTTTCCAGTTCGTCGCCTTTCTTGTAGTTACGAACGGCTTCTTCGCCGCTGTCGTTCCAGGAAATGTCAGACAGGTGAACCAGACCGTCGATGCCGCCATCCAGACCGATAAAGATACCGAAGTCAGTGATGGACTTGATCTTACCGGAGATCTTGTCGCCTTTGTTGAACTTGGTACCGAACTCTTCCCATGGGTTCATGGTGCACTGCTTGATACCCAGGGAGATACGACGACGTTCTTCGTCGATGTCCAGAACCATAACTTCGATTTCGTCGCCAACCTGAACCACTTTGCTTGGGTGGATGTTTTTGTTGGTCCAATCCATTTCGGATACGTGAACCAGACCTTCAACACCCTCTTCCAGCTCGGCGAAACAGCCGTAGTCAGTCAGGTTAGTTACGCGTGCTTTAACACGGGCGTGCTCAGGGTAACGCTCGTTGATGTTTACCCACGGATCATCACCCAGCTGCTTCAGACCCAGAGAAACGCGGTTGCGCTCACGGTCGAATTTCAGCACTTTAACGTCGATTTCATCGCCAACAGCAACGATTTCGCTTGGGTGCTTGATGCGCTTCCACGCCATGTCAGTGATGTGCAGCAGGCCGTCAACACCGCCCAGATCTACGAAAGCACCGTAGTCGGTCAGGTTCTTAACGATACCCTTAACAGACTGGCCTTCCTGCAGGTTAGCCAGCAGTTCTTCGCGTTCCTGGCTGTTAGCAGCTTCCAGAACGGCACGACGGGATACAACCACGTTGTTACGCTTGGCATCCAGTTTGATAACTTTGAATTCCAGCTCTTTGCCTTCCAGGTGCAGAGTGTCGCGTACCGGACGTACGTCAACCAGAGAACCTGGCAGGAAGGCACGGATGTTCTTCAGATCAACAGTGAAGCCACCTTTGACTTTACCATTGATGATACCCATAACCATTTCATCAGCTTCGAAGGCTTTTTCCAGCTCAATCCAGCTTTCTGCGCGTTTCGCTTTTTCACGAGACAGGCGGGTTTCACCGAAACCATCTTCAACGGCTTCCAGAGATACCTGAGTGGTGTCGCCGATAGCAACTTCCAGCTCGCCTTTTTCATTCAGGAACTGGCTGCGTGGGATAACAGCTTCAGATTTCAGACCAGAGTTAACGGTAACCCAATCGCTGTCGATATCGACAACAGTACCGGTAACGATGGAACCTGGCTGCATGTCCAGTTCTTTAAGGGATTCTTCAAATAATTCTGCAAAGCTTTCGCTCATGCTCATGAGTATGTACCTATCTCGTTAAGGCGTGCTTCCGTGGGGTAATTAATGGAAGACAACGCGTACCAAATGGCCAGACATTCGGGGTTAGTCAAACATAAAAACAGGTGCGTTTTCTCATGTTCCCGCCTTGGGGAAAGAGCCGGCTAACGCACCGGTTTCATCTCAGATCAGTCCAGTAGTACGGACAAGATTCATTACCTGATCGCATACTTCCTCAATGCTCATTGAGGTGCTGTCGATCAGTACAGCATCTTGCGCGGGCTTCAATGGGGCGACAGATCGGTTACTGTCACGCTCATCGCGAGCTCGGATGTCTTCGATAAGGGCGGGTAAACTAGCACTAAATCCTTTTTCAAGCAACTGCTTGTAACGGCGCTGTCCACGTTCTTCGGCACTGGCGGTGAGGAATACCTTGACCGGTGCATCAGGGAAAACCACCGTGCCCATATCGCGGCCGTCAGCAATAACGCCGGGCGCAGTGCGGAAATCACGCTGACGCTGCAACAGTGCATCGCGCACTGCCGGTAACGCCGCCACTTGCGATGCCAGACTGCCGACTTCTTCAGTACGGATTGAATCGGTGACATCATCCCCTTCGAGAATGACGCGCACTCCCACCGGGGTCGGCTCAAAACGCACATCGAGGTCTGCGGCGACAACCGCTACAGCCGTTTCATCATCCAGAGCCAGACCTTTACGGCTCGCCGCAAGACCCGTAATGCGATACAACGCACCACTGTCGAGCAACTGCCAGTTCAGTGTCTGCGCCAGACGCGCACACACCGTGCCTTTACCGGCACCGGATGGGCCATCAATAGTAATGACAGGGGCAGAAAAAGCGTTCATTCGATTTCCTTTTACTCAGCGGGCTTGCTGGTCACATCCAGTTGCAGGCCGGCATTATTGGCCAGACCGACAAAATCCGGGAATGAGGTTGCTACGTTGGCGCAATCCAGCACGATAATCGGCTCAGCGGCGCGCACAGAGGCAATGGCAAAACTCATGGCAATACGGTGATCATGATGGGTTACAATTTCGCCACCACCAAATACAGGCGCGCCCATTCCCTGACCACCTTTACCCTGAATCACAGCGCCGTCTTCGGTGCCCCTGGCATCCACACCTAACGTGACCAGACCATCCACCATGGCCTGAATACGATCGCTTTCTTTTACCCGCAGCTCTTCTGCACCGGTCAGGATGGTTTCACCCTCAGCACAGGCGGCGGCAATAAACAGCGCCGGGAATTCATCGATGGCCAGTGGCACCTGGTCTTCCGGAATATGAATACCTTTTAACTGCGCACTGCGGATGCGGATATCCGCCACTGGCTCACCGCCCACTTCGCGTTCGTTCAGCACCTCAATATTGCCACCCATAGCGCGCAGAATATTAATGACACCGATACGGGTCGGGTTAATACCCACGTGTTCAAGGGTAATGTCAGAGTCCGGTGCAATACTCGCGGCCACCATAAAGAAAGCTGCGGAAGAAATATCGGCTGGTACATCAATGCTGGTTGCGGTCAGCTTACCGCCGGACTGCAGCGTTACTGTGCTGCCATCGACCTGTACGTCATAGCCAAAGCCTTTCAGCATACGCTCGGTATGATCGCGGGTTGGCGCAGGCTCAGTCACCGAGGTTTCGCCTTCGGCGTACAGGCCGGCCAGCAGCACACAGCTTTTTACCTGAGCACTGGCCATCGGCAGATCGTAGTGAATGCCTTTCAGCTTGCCGGCACCAAATACTTTGATTGGCGGACGACCGGCTTCGGCGGTTTCCACCACAGCACCCATCAGCTTCAGCGGATCGGCCACGCGCCCCATCGGGCGTTTGGACAAGGATTCATCACCGCTCATTTCGACATCAAAGCTCTGCCCTGCCATCAAACCGGCGAGCAGACGCATGGACGTTCCGGAATTACCTAAATACAGCGCATTCGGCGGCGTTTGCAGACCATGCAAACCAACACCATGAATGGTTACCCGGCCACGATGTGGTCCTTCAATCACCACACCCATATCACGGAATGCCTGCAGCGTGGCAAGGCTGTCTTCACCTTCAAGAAAACCACTGACCTCAGTCGTACCCTCAGCCAGAGAGCCCAGCATGATAGAGCGGTGGGAGATGGATTTATCTCCGGGAACACGGAAACTGCCGCTCAGCGAACCGGCAGGTGAAGCAATATAAGTAACAGATGCGGTTTTCATAGGATCAACGTAGGCCCTGCGGGCGAGTATTTTGGAAAAATGGTCGCGCGCCACTTTAGCACGGGTCAACACGCCCATCACGGTGGTGGTGTCTTCCTGCTCGATCGCGCTGCGTAAAAAATTCAGGTCATGCTGAAACAGATCCAGCGTTTTCAGAATCTGTTCTTTATTGGCGGAAAAAATATCCCGCCACATCACCGGGCTGCTGGCAGCAATGCGGGTAAAGTCGCGAAAGCCACCGGCTGCGTAGTTAAAGATTTCTTTGTTTTCGTGGCTGTTGGCCAGCGTATCCACCAGTGAATATGCCAATAAATGCGGCAAATGACTGGTCGCGGCCAACACTTCGTCATGATGGGCAACGGTCATGTGCTCAACATCCGCCTCAACCGCACACCAGGCTGCGCGCACCAGGCGCAACGCTGCTTTATCGGTATGTGCCTGTGGCGTGATGATCACTTTATGGCGCACATAAAGATTTTCATCTGCGGCACTTACGCCGCTGCGTTCTGAACCGGCAATCGGATGGCCCAGTACAAAGCGGTTAAAATCTGCGCCAAAAACCGCCTCAACATCGCTGGCAACAGAGCCTTTAACCGAACCGACATCCGTCAGTACCGCGGTATCACGGATGGCGGGCGCAATATCCTGCAACACCTGACGTACGGCCAGAATCGGCACCGATATAATAATCAGGTCAGCATCGCGCACCGCGTCCGTTATTTCGGTACTGAAATCGTCAATCAAGCCGATCTGCAGTGCTTGCTGCATCGAATCCAGATTACGGTCATAGCCATGCACTTCGCCGACGCAACCACGTACCCGCAAACCTTTCACCCAGGAGCAGCCAATCAACCCGAGGCCAATAACGGTCACCCGGGGAATAAACAGAGATTGCTTTTTGCTCAAGACAACACCGCAGTCAGGGCATAAATAAAGGCCGTGTTTTCCACCTCGGTACCGATCGAAACGCGCAGATATTCCGGCATTTCGTAGTTAGCAACCGGACGAACAATGACACCTCTGGCCAGCAGTTTTTTATACACGTCCATGGCATTCACCCCATCCGGAACGCGGAAGGCAACAAAATTTCCAACCGATGGAATAAAGCTCAGACCTAATGTCTTAAAGGCTGCTGTCAGTTGCTGCATTCCGGCATTATTAATGGCGATACTCTGCGCGACATAATCGTCATCCGTTAATGCGGCTGTCGCGGCCGCCAGAGCAAAAGAATCAACATTAAATGGCGGACGAACACGGTTAAGCAAATCTGCCAGCTCAGGACTGGAAACGCCATAACCCACGCGCAAAGAGGCCAGACCATAGGCTTTGGAAAACGTACGGGTGATCACCAGATTCGGATAGTGGGGTAATAACTCAATGCCATCCGGAAAATCGGCTTCATTAACGTATTCGAAATAGGCTTCGTCCAGCAGCACCAGGACATTTTCCGGCACTTGATCGAGAAAATTCACCAGTTCAGTTTTGCCCAGCCAGGTACCGGTTGGGTTATTCGGATTGGTGATGAACACGATGCGGGTTTTTTCCGTAATGGCAGCCAGCATGGCGTCTAAATCGTGACCGTAATTTTTTGCCGGTGCCGCAATACAGTGGGCACCGACCATGCGGGCCACCAGACCATAAATCGCAAATGCGTGTTGAGATACCACCACGTCATCGCCGTCGTTAACAAAAACGCGGGTAATAAAATCGAGAATATCGCTTGAGCCATTGCCCAGAGTAATTTGCTCCGGTCCGATGTTATAAGCGTCAGTGCTCAGTTTATTGCACAGGGCTTTTTTCAGTTCAAAACCGGCGCCATCCGGGTAGCGGGTGAGGTCTGCCAGTTCCGCCTGAATCGCCGCCAGCGCTTTCGGGCTTGGGCCCAGCGGGTTTTCATTACTGGCGAGCTTAACAATGTCGGCTTCTTTCAGGCCGAGCTCGCGCGCCAGTTCATCAATAGGTTTACCTGGCTGATAGGGCATCAGGCCACGAACGCCTTCCACTGCCAGCTGCTGAAAATCGACTGCCATAGTGCCTGCCTTACAATGCGTTAATAGGGAAGAAAAGCCGGCTCAGAGCACGGCTTTCGGATAGGAACCCAGCCATTTGAAATCCAGCGCGACATCGCGCAGATCATCAATTAACGGCGCGATGCTGGCGTCGTGGCGGTGACCTTCAAAATCGATAAAAAATACGTAATTCCAGGTACCGCTGCGTGCCGGACGGGTTTCAATCCGGGTCAGGCTGATACCGGCCTTATGAAACGGCTCCAGTACCTGATACAGCGCACCGGGCTGGTTGCGGCTGGATACCAGTACCGAGGTTTTATCATCACCGCTCGGCGTGGTTGCCTGACGGCCAATAATCAGGAAGCGCGTGGTGTTATCCGGGCGGTCTTCAATATTGGCCGCCTGAATCCGGAGCTGATACAACTCCGCCGCCGCTTCACTGGCGATGGCCGCCGCATTGGCTTCTTTGCTGGCGCGACGTGCCGCTTCGGCATTAGAGCTGACGGCAATGCGCTCAACATTAGGGTAATTCTGATCCAGCCAGCGGCGGCACTGCCCCAGCGACTGGGCATGGGAATAAATGCGTTCTACCGGCTCGGCATCGGCTTTCACCAGCAGGTGATGATGAATGCGCAGCGTCACTTCGCCACAGATCTGCAGATTGGAGTCGAAGAAACTGTCGAGGGTATGGGTCACCACGCCCTCGGTGGAGTTCTCCACCGGCACCACACCGTAGTTAGCGGCACCGCTTTCCACTTCGCGGAATACATCGGCAATCGACACCTGACCGCGACACTGCACCGCATGGCCAAAATGTTTCACCGCCGCCTGCTGGGTGAAGGTACCTTCCGGCCCCAAATAAGCCACCTGCAGCGGCTCTTCCAGCGCCAGACACTGCGACATAATTTCACGGAACAGACGCGCCATCGCTTCATCCGGCAACGGCCCCTGATTACGCTCCATCACTTTGCGCAGCACCTGAGCTTCACGCTCAGGCCGGTAAAACACCACAAGCTCACCCGGCGATGCGTATTTCTGCTTAACCTCTGCCACCTGCTGAGCGCAGTTGGCGCGCTGGTTAATCAGGTCCTGAATCTGCTGATCCAGTGAATCAATCTGCTGACGCAGCTGATCCAGCTCTTGTGCTTCGCTCATAGTGTTCTGCCGTTTTCTGTCTGTTTAGCCATGATCTGCAAGCCAGCGCTACTTAGCCGTGACGCTTGGCGAAATCACCCATAAAGCCGATCAGGGCATCAACCGCCTGCTCCGATACCGCGTTATAAATAGAGGCACGCATACCACCGACGCTGCGGTGACCGGCCAGATTCAGCAGACCAGCCGCTTCACTTTCCGCCAGGAAGGTTTTATCAAGCGCAGCATCACGCAGTGTGAATGGCACGTTCATGATGGAGCGGTTATTTTTGACCACCGGGTTGGCGTAGAAGTCGCTGTTATCGATGTAATCATACAACTTGGCCGCTTTGCGATTGTTCACAACACCAATAGCCTCAACACCGCCCTGGGCTTTCAGCCACTGGAACACCAGACCAGCCAGATACCAGCTGTAAGTCGGAGGGGTGTTGTACATAGAATCATTATCCGCACACACCTTGTAATCAAACATGGTTGGCGTGCCCGGCAGAGTGTCACCCAGAAGATCTTCACGCACGATCACCACACACAGACCGGCCGGGCCAATGTTTTTCTGGGCACCGGCGTAAATCAGGCCGAATTTCGATACATCAATCGGCTCGGACAAAATAGAAGACGAGTAATCCGCTACCAGTACCTTGTCACCGACGTCCGGGATGTAATCAAATTTAACGCCACCAATGGTCTCGTTCGGACAGTAATGAACGTAGGCCGCATCCGGGCTTAGATTCAGTTCGTGCTGAGCCGGAACGGAGGTGAAATTATTGCCTTCGGTGGTCGCAGCAATGTGTACATCGGCGTAGCGTTTGGCTTCGCCAACGGCTTTTTTCGACCACTGACCGGTAACAATATAGTCGGCCTTTTTACCGCCACGTAGCAGGTTCATCGGCACCATGCTGAACTGGCTGTGCGCCCCGCCCTGCATAAACAGAATTTTGTAATTCGCAGGAACAGCCAGCAGATCACGCAGATCCTGCTCGGCCTGTGCTGCCACACCAACAAACTCTTTGCTGCGGTGGCTCATTTCCATGATCGACAGGCCCTTGCCGTGCCAGTCCGTGATTTCATCACGGGCACGTTCCAGAACCGCCATTGGCAATGCCGCAGGCCCCGCACAAAAGTTATATGCTCGACTCATTTTGCTTTGAACTCACTGATAACAAAAAGGCGCGGCTTTGTTAAAAGCCGCACCGGAAAACCAATATTCAGAGTTTTCATCACCGCTCTGTCAACGGGACTTCAACATTGCTGATATGCGCCGACGGCGATTGCCGATTTTAGACTTTTTGCGGCGTACCTGTGCAGCCGCCAGCAAGGCAAACATAACGCCCGTCATACCGCCGACTACGCCCGCCAAAGCAACGATCATTGCCTTACGTGGCTTGATCGGTTTCAGCGGTAACACGGCAGACTGGTCCAGCTGCACGAAACGGACGCTATCCCAGTTAACCTCTGCCTCTTCCAGGTTCTGAATTTTCCAGTTCAGTTCCGGTAACCCGGAAATATAAGCATCCTCACCACGCTCCGCGCGACTACGCATCTGCGAAAGCTCGGCATTAATAACCGTTTGTCCCATCATAAATAATGGTGGCTGCGCACCAAATACTGCATTATTACTGCCGGAATAAAACGGCATTTTTTGTTTGATGGAAGCAGCAATAGAAGATGCTTCTTCTAATGCCAACATATGTTGATTTTTCTGCGCCAGATATTTTGTCCGCAGACCATCCGCTTCAAGGCGCAAAGCGTCGAGCATGGATTGTTTATTCAGCTGAATGGTATTTCGTACTTCTGTCAGATAACGCTGCAGCACAAAATCGCTATAGCGATTCAGTAACACGGTCGCCCATTGCGCATCGCTCAACATAAACTGAATACGCAACAATACATCAGTGTCTTTAGTGCCAGAATCAACATAGGCAAAAAGGCTAGAAAACCTGCTGAAATTCTGTTCTATCGTAAGCTGCTCGTTGTAAATCAACGCCAACAAAGCATCATCTTTCTCTGCCAGCAGCTGATTATAAAATGCCCGCTTGGTATTGCCTGAACGCGCAAGTGCCCGCACCTCTTTAAAGGCTTTCTCATTACTTAATGAAAAAACATCCTGCAGACGCGGCTGATTGACCGGCAACAAATCCGCATCCGAAACCTCTTTATAAACAACTTCGGTCTGATAAACAGGCGTGACTTTATACAAATAAGCAAAAGCCAGGCAGAGGGACAGCACAACCGTCCCAATCAACCAATACCATTTATCTTTAATGTCATCGATCAGATCAAACAGATCAATTTCATCATTATTAGCGGTGTGTGACGTATCCATACTCATAAAACTTACTCGTCCTCGGCATCCGGTTCAGCGCTTTCTGCATGGTCATCTGCAGCACCATCAACCACTGCATCCGAATCAGCAACCACTGCGTCCGGATTAGTAACGACTTCACCTTCCAGCAGCTCGTCTTCAACTTCTTCGGCATCACAGATGCGCTCAACACCAACCAGTTTTTCTTTGTCTGAGACTTTAATCAGAGTCACGCCCTGGGTGTTACGCCCCAGAACAGACACTTCATTCACACGGGTACGAACCAGCGTGCCCTGATCACTGATCAGCATCACTTCATCGCCTTCGAACACCTGAACCGCACCGACCAGCGGACCGTTACGGTCACTGGTTACCATGGCGATAACACCCTGAGTGCCACGGCCTTTGGTTGGAAACTCGGTGACCTCGGTGCGTTTGCCGTAACCACGCTGTGAAGCGGTAAGGATGGTGCCACCTTCTTCCGGAATAATCAGCGAGATAACACGCTGACCTTCCGCCAGTTTGATACCTCGCACACCACGCGCCGTACGGCCCATTGCACGCACGTCAGACTCTTTAAAGCGTACCGCTTTACCCGCATCGGACAGCATCAGAATATCTTTACTGCCATCAGTGATCGCAACGCCGACCAACCAGTCACCTTCGTCCAGTTCACAGGCAATCAGACCAGAGGAACGCGGACGACTGAACTGATCGAGCGTGGTTTTCTTCACCGTTCCACGGGCCGTTACCATAAAGACGTAACGCTCCGCAGTGTACTCATCAACCGGCAGAATGGCGGTAATACGCTCACCTTCTTCCGACATATTCAGCACGTTGACAATCGGACGACCGCGCGCGTTTCGGCTGGCCTGGGGAATATCGTATACAGTCAGCCAGTAAACCTTACCGGCGTCGGTAAAGCACAGCACGGTGTCATGGCTGTTAACCACCAACAGGCGTTCAATAAAGTCTTCATCTTTAACCGAGGTAGCGGATTTACCTTTACCGCCACGCTTCTGCGCCTGATAGGCATCCATCGGCTGGGTCTTGGCATAACCACCGTGCGACAGGGTCAGTACCAGCGTTTCTTCCGGGATCAGGTCAGCCATGGTTAGGTCGCGCTTAACCGCCATAATTTCGGTCTTACGGGCATCGCCGTATTCTTCACGCACCGCTTCCAGCTCTTCGCGGATCACCTGCATCAGGCGATCGGCGCTGCCCAGAATTTCCAGATATTCGGCAATTTCGGTCAGTTTCAGCTGATATTCTTCAATCAGTTTTTCGTGCTCAAGGCCGGTCAGTTTCTGCAAACGCAGATCCAGAATCGCCTGCGCCTGAGCCGGTGACAGATAGTAGTTACCATCACGGAAACCGTATTCTTCCGGCAAATCATCCGGACGACAGGCATCCGGGCCGGCACGTTCCAGCATATCCAGCACATCACCCGGCGCCCATGGTGTGGCAATCAGGTTTTCTTTCGCTTCGGCGGCGGTCGGGGATTTTTTGATCAGCTCAATCACCGGATCAATATTCGCCAGTGCCAGCGCCAGACCTTCCAGCAGATGACCACGTTCACGCGCCTTGCGCAGATCGTAGATAGTACGACGGGTCACCACTTCACGGCGGTGTTTAACAAAAGCTTCGAGCAGCTGCTTCAGGTTCAGAATTTTTGGCTGACCATCGACCAGCGCCACGGTATTAATACCGAACACGCCCTGCAGCTGGGTTTGGGCAAACAGGTTGTTAAGCACCACTTCCGGCATTTCGCCACGGCGCAGTTCAACCACGATGCGCATACCGTCTTTATCCGACTCGTCGCGCAGTTCGGTAATGCCTTCCAGTTTTTTCTCTTTAACCAGCTCGGCGATCTTTTCGATCAGGCGGGCTTTGTTCACCTGATACGGGATCTCGGTGAAAATAATCGACACTTTGCCGTTACGCTCATCTTCTTCAAAATGATGACGCGCACGCAGATAAATACGGCCACGGCCAGTGCGGTAAGCTTCAACAATGCCATCACGGCCATTAATAAAGGCACCGGTCGGGAAATCCGGTCCCGGGATATATTCCATCAGCGCATCGACATCCAGTTCCGGATCATCAATCAGCGCCAGACAGCCATTCAGCACTTCGGTGAGGTTATGTGGCGGAATATTGGTTGCCATACCCACCGCAATACCGGACGAACCATTGACCAGCAGGTTCGGAATACGGGTCGGCATCACCGCGGGAATCTGTTCAGTGCCGTCGTAGTTCGGTACCCAGTCAACGGTTTCTTTATCAATATCAGCCAGAATGTCATGGCTGATTTTTTTCATCCGTACTTCGGTATAACGCATGGCCGCTGCGGAGTCGCCGTCGACCGAGCCAAAGTTACCCTGACCATCCACCAGCGTGTAACGCATGGAGAAGTTCTGCGCCATACGTACGATCGTGTCGTACACCGCAGAGTCACCGTGCGGGTGGTACTTACCGATCACATCACCGACCACACGCGCCGACTTTTTATAAGGCTTGTTCCAGTCGTTACCGAGCACATTCATCGCGTGTAATACGCGGCGGTGTACGGGCTTAAGGCCATCACGTACATCCGGCAATGCGCGACCCACGATCACGCTCATGGCGTAATCGAGGTAGGACTGCTGCAGTTCATCTTCAATGTTAATCGGAAGAACTTCTTTGGCTAACTCACCCATAGATACTCGGCCCGTGTTCTGCGGATCACCCTTTTATGGTCATTTTCAGGTGATTCTGTCCTTGTTGTTGACGACCTCACCGGATGCACAAGGCTCTGTGCTGACACCGTCCGGACGAGGCTGCCAATAAAGTGCCGAATCATACCATAAATCAACAAGATACCTAGCGGGTCCGGTAACCACCTGAACGCAAGACGGGAAGAGCCAGCACGTTTATAATGCTGGCCTTTGTGCCGATGAATAAGAAGGAAGCCGAGCCATGCAGGCCGACCTGAGAATCAATGCTCGCTGGGTAATCCCGATGAGCGGCGACCAAACCGACAACCAGACCGGAAACCATGCCAACCTGCTGCACCATCAGGCCGTCTTTATCAAAGATGGGCGCATTCTGGCCGTTCAGGATCAGGCAGCCGTGAGCCATGAGGCCACAGAAACCATCAACCTGCCCGACCATGTATTGCTTCCCGGGTATGTAAACGCTCACGGCCACGCCGCAATGTCATTATTCCGTGGTATGGCCGACGATCTGGCCTTAATGACCTGGCTACAGGAGCACATCTGGCCAGCCGAAGGCCGCTGGGTCGATGATGCCTTTGTCCGTGACGGCACCCGTCTTGCCATCGCCGAGATGCTGAAATGTGGCACCACCACTTACGCCGATATGTATTTTTATCCGGGTTCCGGCGTGGAAAGCGCACTCGAAGCTGGTATCCGTAATGTCAGCTTTACTCCGGTGCTCGATTTTCCCACCAATTTCGCCCAGAACGCCGATGAGTACATCAGCAAGGCACTGGCAGTACGCGATCACTATAAACACCATCCGCTGCTGACTCTGGGCCTTGGCCCGCACGCACCCTACACCGTTTCCAACGGCCCGCTGCAGGAAATCACCACGCTGGCCGACCAACTCGACATGCCCATCCAGATTCACCTGCATGAAACGGCTTTTGAGGTAGCACAAAGTATTGAACTGTTCGGCTGCCGGCCGACTCAGCGCCTGGCCGAGCTGGGCTTTATGACCGAACGTGTGAGCTGCGTGCATATGACGCAAATCAACGAACAGGACCTCAGCATCCTGCAACATTGTGGCGCTTCGGTCGTGCATTGCCCGGAATCTAACCTGAAGCTGGCCTCCGGCTTCTGCCCGTCGGCACAACTGCTGAGCAGCCAGATTAATGTCGCCCTCGGCACCGACGGTGCCGCCAGCAACAACGACCTGAACATTCAGGGTGAAATGAAAACCGCCGCTATGCTGGCCAAAGCCGTCGCCAGCGATGCCGCCGCCGTCCCTGCCGCGCAGGCGCTGTATATGGCAACCATGGGGGGGGCAAAAGCACTGGGACTGGATGATCAGACCGGCTCGCTGACCCCCGGTAAATGGGCCGATCTGCAGGCGGTGGATCTGTCACAACTGGCGCAGCAGCCGCTGTACGATCCCATTTCCCAGCTGGTGTATACCGACAGCAGCCGCGCCACCAGCCATGTCTGGGTTGCCGGTAAACTGCTGTTGAACAAAGGCGTACTGACCACCCTGGACGAAGAACAGATACAGCACAACGCCCGCCAATGGGCTGCACGCATCAGCAAATCCTGACGCAGGATCTTAACGAATTACTTTTTGCAGGAACCGAGCATGGAACAGACACAGAACGTTGATCGCGCTGAAATTGCCAAATTCGAAGCCCTGGCCTCACGCTGGTGGGATCTGGAAAGCGAATTCAAGCCACTGCACGACATCAACCCACTGCGCACCAACTACATTGATCGTTACGCCCCGTTAGCCGGCAAAACAGTTCTCGATGTCGGTTGTGGCGGCGGTATTCTGAGTGAAGGCATGGCCAATCGTGGCGCCGTAGTCACCGGTATCGACATGGGCGAAGCCAACCTCAACACCGCCAAGCTGCATGCGCTGGAATCCGGCGTAAAGGTCAGCTATCAGTGCATTCCGGTGGAAGAGCTGGCTGCACAACAGCCGGAAAGCTTTGACGTGGTGACCTGTCTGGAAATGCTTGAGCACGTGCCCGATCCGGAATCCATTATCCGCGCCTGTTACCAACTGGTAAAACCCGGCGGCCAGGTGTTTTTCTCCACCATTAACCGCAACCCTAAAGCCTATGCCTTTGCCATTCTCGGCGCCGAATACCTGATGCGTCTGCTGCCAGCCGGTACCCACGATTACCACAAATTCATCAAGCCCAGCGAGCTGACCCGCTGGTGCCGTAACGTGGGTCTGGAAGTGCAGCATATGACCGGCATGGTCTATAACCCACTGACCAAAATCTACAAACTGAAAGACAACGACGTCAGCGTGAATTACCTGATGGCAACGCGTAAACCGGACAGCGCGGTATGAGCCTGACCCGCCCCAAAGCCATCCTGTTTGATCTCGACGGCACCCTGGTCGATTCCGCACCGGATTTTTATGCGGTGGTGAACGGTCTGCGCCAGGAAGCCGGCAAAGCCTCCTTAACCGATGCCAGCATCCGCGAGCAGGTCAGCAACGGCGGAGCCGCCCTTACCCGCTTAACCTGGGAAATCGACGACAGCCAGGCCGACTTTGCCGATTACCGCGCCCGCTTACTGGCGCGCTACAGCGACCATATCGGCTCTGCCAGCGCCCTGTTCCCGGGCTTTGCAGAAACACTGAGCTGGCTTAATCAGGAACAGATCCTGTGGGGCATCGTCACCAACAAACCACGGCCATATACCGAGCCCCTGCTGCAACGGCTGAATATTCAGGCTGCCGTCGTGGTTTGCCCGGATGATGTCAGCCACGCCAAACCGCATCCGGAGCCACTGTTAAAAGCCGCAGCCGACCTCGGCCTGCAGGCCGCTGACTGCTGGTATGTCGGCGATCATATCCGTGATATCGACGCCGCACTGGCCGCCGGCATGCTCAGCATCGCCGCCACCTTCGGCTATATCGAAAGTGGTGACGATCCCAGAGACTGGCAGGCTGATCTGCAGATTGACCAACCCCACGACCTGATCACCTTGCTCCGGGCAACGCTCTGAGCCTGCAGACAGGCCGATAAACAGACATTAAAGATGACAAAGCGGCAAACAATCATTGCCGTTTTGCCGCTGACACAAACAATCATTTGCACAAAAGGTAGACCGATGGAAACCGCCCCGAACTCACTGACTGGCCGCATTATTCTGGTAACCGGCGCCGGCTATGGCATCGGACGTACGGCCGCCCTGACCTACGCCCGGGCCGGGGCCACCGTACTGCTGCTGGGCCGCACCCAGGAAGCGCTGAACGACACCTACGACCTGATTGAAGCGGAAAACCTGCCGCAGGCCGCCGTACTGCCATTCGACCTGGAGCAGCATGATGAAGAACCGTTCCGTCAGTTAGCGGAACTGATTGACGAAAACTTCGGCCACCTCGACGGCGTGCTGCTGAATGCCGGTGTGCTGGGTCAGCGCACCACACTGGAAAACTACGACTGGAACACCTTGCAGAAAGTAATGCAGATTAACGTCAACGGTCAGTTTGCGCTGATGAAGCACCTGCTGCCGCTGCTGCGCAACGCCAGCAACGATGCCTCCGTGATTTTTACCAGCAGCAGCGTGGGCCGCGAAGGCCGTGCCTACTGGGGCGCATATTCGGTGTCTAAATTTGCCACCGAAGGCTTAATGCAGGTGATGGCGCAGGAGCTGGAAAACACCAGCAACATACGCGTTAACTGCATCAATCCCGGTGGCACCCGCACCAGCATGCGGGCAGCAGCCTACCCGGCTGAGCACCCCAGCAATGTACCGGAAGCCGATACCATTATGGCGCTCTACCTGCACCTGATGAGTCCGGCATCCATCGGCACCCATGGCCAAACCCTGGATGCCCAACCGAAGAAATAATCCGTAAAGCCCGCCTCCCGCACAGCACGGTGGTTACTGTTTAGTACCACTGTTGCTGCAGCGGGTACGGTTTTTCCCGCTATCCCCTCCGACTTTTGCCCAAGCTGCTCTTTACCCCACCGTGCTTTTCCTGTCCAATCCGTCAGAATATTGCTGATTCATCAGGGCGCAGATGCGCAGGAGACACATGTATGGCTGGCTTACTTCCCGACCTTGATCCCGAAGGCCTGCTCGAATATTCCGTGGTATTTACCGACCGCTCTCTGAACCATATGTCGAAGCGCTTTCAGGGCGTTATGAACGATATTTCCGCCACTCTGAAGTCGGTTTATAACGCCGATGCGGTGGCCGTGGTTCCAGGTGGCGGCACCTATGGCATGGAAGCCGTGGCACGCCAGTTTGCTCAGGATAAAAAGACACTGGTGATCCGCAACGGCTGGTTCAGCTACCGCTGGACCCAGATTTTTGACATGGGCAAGATTCCGGCGTCCAGCACGGTACTCAAAGCGCGCCGCAGCGGAGATGACCCTCAGGCTCCCTTTGTTCCGGCTCCTGTCGACGAAGTCATCGCCACCATTAAAAAAGAAAAACCGGATGTGGTGTTCGCGCCCCACGTTGAAACCGCTTCCGGCATGATTTTGCCGGATGATTACCTGAAAGCGGTGGCCGATGCCGTACACTCTGTCGGCGGTTTGCTGGTACTCGACTGTGTTGCCTCCGGTACCCTATGGGTCGATATGAAAGCCGTTGGCATCGATATTTTGATCAGCGCCCCACAAAAAGGCTGGAGCTCCTCCCCCTGCGCAGCATTAGTCATGATGAATCAGGCCGCACTGGATGTGATGGCAACCACCACCAGCACCAGCTTTGCTGCCAACCTGAAACAGTGGCATATGATCATGCAGGCCTACGAGAACGGCGGCCATGCCTATCACGCCACCCTGCCGACCGATGCTTTAACCAAATTCCGCGACACCATGCTGGAAACCAAAGCCTACGGTTTTGATAAAGTGCGGGACGAACAGCTCGCACTGGGTAAGCGCGTGCGCCAGATGCTGGAAAGCAAAGGTATCAACAGCGTCGCAGCCGAAGGCTTTAAAGCACCGGGCGTGGTTGTGAATTACACCAGCGATGCCGAACTGCAGAACGGTAAAAAGTTTGCAGCCCTGGGCTTACAGGCCGCAGCTGGCGTACCACTGATGTGTGACGAAGGTGACGATTACCGCTCCTTCCGCATTGGTTTATTCGGACTGGATAAGCTGCACGACATTGACGGCACCGTTGCACGCCTGGAAAAAGTGATAGATCAGATCATGTGATCGCTGAGCCGCTGGCGCAGCGGCAAAGGCCGGCGGCATATATCTGCCGCTGGCCCTGATAAATCCCCTCCCTATCCCCATCCCTGATTATGTTCTGCACAAAAGCTACTGGCAGCAGGTCAGAACAAACCATTATTTGTTCAATTTTTGTCATTATTCTCTGACCAAACAGTCATTTTATTGGCAAATAGCCAAAACAGCCGACAGTCAAATTGCCAACTTCCTGCCATACCAAATACAACAAAGCCTATAAGTCTTTGTTTTTAAAGAGAAATAAAGACCCAAAAATACTGGCACAAAAATAGCTTTGCACTGATCAGGAATCATTTACCTGTACGAGGTAACTCATGGTCAGTCCGTTACACAGCAACGGCCGGGCAGAACTCCAGGACGACAAGATCGTATCCAGTATCGGAGACCTGGCACCCAAGCCTGATATACGCCCGGAAGTGCTGCTGAGGCTGTCGGGCAAATTGCAGACAACTCTGGAGCTGTCACAGCTGCTGGAAATCTTCTTTGAAGAAATTCAGCAGGCGGTGTTGGTCGACGGCATCAGTTTCAGCCATAACGCCCACAACCTGCTGCTCAGTTATGGCCGTAACAGCGTTCACAGCGCCAGTTACCGTCTGCAGACCCAACAGGATTATATGGGTGATCTGGCGTTTCACCGCTCTACCCGCTTCCGCGAGCATGAGCTGGCGAACCTGGAAGGTCTGCTTACCACACTGGTCTACCCAATGCGTAACGCCCTGCGTTACCACGAGGCGCTGGCGGCGGCGTTCCGCGATCCGCTGACCGGAGCCGGCAACCGGGTCGCACTCGATAAAACGCTGCAACGGGAAATCGAGCTGACCAAGCGCCATGGTCAGCAGCTGTCGATTCTGATGCTGGATCTTGATCACTTCAAACTGGTCAACGACGAGTTTGGCCACAGCATGGGCGACAAGGTGCTGAAAGAAGCGGTTACCTGCATTACCGGCTGTATCCGCCAGACCGACATGTGCTTCCGCTATGGTGGCGAAGAGTTTCTGGTCATGCTCAGCAATGCTGAACACGCCGGGGCACTGCGCATTGCAGAGCGTATCCGTATGAGCATCAGTTCACTGGCTTTCAGTAATGAAAAAGGCCGCTTGCAGGTCACCACCAGTATCGGCTGCGCCACACTGACCATGGAAGACAGTATGGATTCACTGGTACAACGTGCCGATAAAGCGCTTTATCAGGCCAAACACAACGGCCGTAACCGGGTCGTGTGTGATACCGACGACGAGCTGGATACTCCGCCGTCCAAAAGCTTGCTGTAGCCCGCCTGATGGCATAAAAAAGCCGCTCATTGAGCGGCTTTTTTATGCTGAATCAATTCGACACTCAGTCGATCTTTTTCTTCTGCCGTGGCTTTGGCGCCGAGGTCTTACGGGCGGTCGCCTGCTGACGTATCTTCTGGCGTTTGGCTACACGCTGGAACTGTTCTTTCTCGCGCCCGATCATGCGTTTGGTTTGCTTACGCTCAATCCCCACCAGATCGGCCAGGTCGTTGACTTCACGCTGCCCCAGCTCAACCCAGGTACCAACAGGAACGTTGGACGGCATAAATATGCAGCCATAACGTACGCGTTTCAGACGGCTGACGGCAATGCCCTGACTCTCCCACAGGCGACGGACTTCACGGTTTTTGCCTTCCATCAGTACCACGTGATACCACTTGTTCTGGCCTTCACCATCGAAGAACTTAACGTCGGTAAAGCGGGCCACGCCATCATCCAGCATCACGCCTTCTTTCAGGCGTTCGATCATTGCTTCATCAACGTCGCCACGGACGCGTACGGCGTATTCGCGGTCAACTCCGGAGGATGGGTGCATCAGTTTATTAGCCAGCTCACCGTCGGTGGTAAACAGCAACAAACCGCTGGTATTGATGTCCAGACGACCGATATTAACCCAACGCTCGCCTTTGGTTTTCGGCAGGTGATCAAACACCGTTGGCCGGCCTTCCGGATCTTTCAGGGTGCAGACTTCACCCACCGGCTTGTTATAGGCCAGTACACGGCGTGAGCGACCAGCATCTTCCAGGTTCACCTGGCGGCCATCGACACGCACATCGTCATAACGGCTGGCACGGTCGCCGAGTTTGGCGGTTACGCCGTTAACACTGACACGGCCTTCGCCGATCCAGCGCTCGACTTCACGACGGGAAGCCACACCGGCCAGTGCCAGCAATTTTTGGATACGTTCATTCATGATTTATCGGTCTTCTTTATTCGCAGCTGCGTCAGGGGCATCCGGCCGCACCACGTCAGGGGTTTGGTTAAATAAACTCGGAACTTCCTGAGTCCGTTGAACGGGAACGTCGCTGGCATCATTGCCGTGCTGTTCACCGGGTGTTTGTATGTGTTCTGGTTCTGTTGCTTCCGGCTCTGCTGTTTCAGCAGCGTCGGCGGCGGTTTGCTCTGCCGTTGCTGCGGCAGGCTCAGGTTCTTCTGTCGCCACCGCCAGGTCATCGGCTACAGACAATTCATCCGCTGCCGGGGCATCGGCGACTTGTGTTTCCTGTTCTCGCTCTTCTTCAGCGGCTTTCTGTTCCAGCCGCTCCAGCAAATCGCCGATGCTGCGCTTTTTCAGTTGGCCACCATTATCCGCTTCGTCATCGTCGCCGTCATCCCGCGCAAACAGATTACTTTCTACCCGTGCGACAATATCGGCGGCTTTGGCCAGATCTTCTTCGGTGGTGGCGAGTACATCGGCACCGCGCTGCGCCACTTCTTCGTCGCTGCGAAATTCAAAATCTTTCGCCGGTTCTTTACGCGCTTCAGCATCGTCGCCCAGTTCCAGCTTACGATTGGCGTCATCCAGCTCGCGGATTTCTCCCAGACTGGGCAGGTCTTCGAGGCTTTTTAAGCCAAAATAGTCAAGAAACTCACGCGTGGTGGCATACATCGATGGCCGCCCGGGCACATCGCGGTAACCCACAACCCTGACCCATTCGCGTTCGAGCAGCGTTTTCATAATGCTGGAACTGACCACCACACCACGCACATCTTCAATATCGCCACGGGTAATGGGCTGACGATAGGCAATCAATGCCAGGGTTTCCAGCAGCGCCCGTGAATATCGCTGCGGCCGCTCATCCCATAAGCGTGCCACCCAGGAGGCCACTTCGGTACGCACCTGCAGGCGATAACCGGAGGCCACTTCCGTCAGCTCAATTCCCCGGCCGAGTAAGTCCTGCTTCAGCTCAGTTAATGCGGCTTTTAATTCAGACGGCAACGGAAGGCGGTCTTCATCAAACAGGCTCTGCATGCGCTCCAGCGATAACGGGCCGCCAGCCGCCATCAACGCTGCTTCGAGGATATTTTTTAATGGCGGTTGCATCATGACAGCTCTCCGTCCTGCTGATACGAGGGCGCCCCTGCGGCGCTGTGTTCCCGGGCACGCAAGTGAATCGGGCCGAAAGTATCCTGCTGCACAATGTCGATCAAGGATTCTTTCACCAGTTCAAGAATCGCCAGAAAGGTGACGACCACCCCCAGCTTGCCTTCACTGGGATCAAACAGCGCCCGGAACGACATAAAGTGTCCACTCTGCAGCCGCGCCAGTACGTCGCTCATGCGCTCACGGGTCGATAACTGTTCACGGTGAATTTCGTGGTGTTCAAAGCGCTCAGCACGGCGCAGTACTGCAGCAAACGCCAGCATCAGCTCACGCATTTCCACTTCCGGGTGCACCCGTTCCTGAATGCGGTCGGGAGCATCCACTTCCGGCAGAAAAATATCGCGCTCCAGCCGTGGCAGCTCGTCGAGATTTTCGGCCGCTGTTTTAAAGCGTTCGTATTCCTGCAGGCGTCGCAGCAACTCAGCGCGTGGGTCGTCTTCTTCCTCATCGCCATTGCCTTCGCGGTTACGCGGCAACAGGACGCGGCTTTTAATTTCCGCCAGCATGGCCGCCATCACCAGATATTCTCCGGCCAATTCCAGCTGCATGGCCTGCATCATATCGATGTATTCAATGTACTGATCAACGATTTCGGAGACATTCACTTCAAGAATGTCGAGATTCTGCTTACGGATCAGGTAAAGCAATAAATCCAGCGGGCCTTCGAACTGCTCAAGAATCACTTCCAGCGCATCCGGCGGAATGTACAGATCCAGTGGCAGCTGGGTCATCGGTTCGCCCTGCACCAGCGCGAACGGCATCTCCTGCTGACCGGTTTTTACCCGCATCCGCGCTTTGGATAAATCGGGCACAGGCTCTGCGGCAACCGCTGGCGGCAGAATGTTGTCTGCAGGCTCGTTCGTACTCATCGGTAACCCAATCCCATCGCTTCCCGTACCTCAACCATGTTGCTGCGCACCGCATCCCGCGCCCGTTCACTGCCTTCAGCCAGAATACGCGCCAGTAATTCCGGATTTTGTTCAAACTGTTGTGCACGTTCACGGATCGGCGTCTGTTCGGCAATGATCGCATCAGTGACCGGCTGCTTGCATTCCAGACAACCCCAGGCTGCGCTGCGGCAGTTATTCTGCACGCGCTCGCAGGTTGCGGCATCGGAATACACCGTATGAAAATGCCAGACCGGGCATTTCTGCGGATCTCCGGCATCGGTCAGACGGATACGCGCCGGATCGGTCTGCATGGTGCGCACTTTTTTCGCGACATCATCCGGCTCTGCGCGCAGCGGAATCATATTGCTGTACGATTTGGACATCTTTTGTCCATCCAGTCCTGGCATCCGTGATGCTGTCGTCAGCAAGGCCTGCGGTTCAGCCAGAATATTTTTGCCGATGCCTTCGAGATAGCCCAGCAATCGTTCTTTGTCCGCCAGGGTCAGATTGCTCTGCTCTTTCACCAGCGCCTGAGCGGTATGCAACGCCTCGACATCACCATGGCTGAGGTAAGCATTGCGCATCTGTTGGTACAGCGCGGAAGCTTTTTTACCCAGCTTTTTGACCGCCGCCAACGCATTGGCTTCAAAGCCGGGTTCACGGCCATACAGATGGTTAAAACGGCGGGCAATGTCACGGGCGATTTCAATATGCGCTTCCTGATCACCGCCAACCGGCACCAGGCCTGCACGGTAAGCCAGAATGTCGGCACTCTGCAGCAGTGGGTAACCCAGAAAACCGTAGGTATTCAGATGTTTATCCAGCAGTTTGTCCTGCTGATCTTTATAGCCCGGCACCCGCTCCAGCCAGGAGATAGGCGTAATCATCGACAGGAGCAAATGCAGTTCGGCCAACTCCGGCACCTGACTCTGCACAAACAGCGTCGCTGAACCGGGATTAACCCCCGCCGCTAACCAGTCAATCAGCAGATTGCGGCTTGAGCGCTGGGTGCCGGCAGCGGTTTCATAATCGGTGCTTAACGCGTGCCAGTCGGCAATAAAAAAGAAGCACTCAAATTCGTGCTGCAGTTTTACCCAGCTTTTTAATACGCCGTGATAGTGGCCCAGATGCAGCTGACCGGTCGGGCGCATGCCCGACACTACCCGCCTCTGCGGATCCACGGCACTCAACGGCTATTCCTCTTGCGCTCGCGTCTTAAAGACATCAGGCCAGCTTAAAGATGCCAACGGCTTCGCGCACCTGTTCCAGCAACGGCTGGCTGATGGCGCGGGCTTTGACAGCACCTTTCTGCAGTTCGGCTTCGATATCGGCCGGACGTGCCAACAGATCATTGTAACGCTCACGCGCTTCGCCGATTTCGGCGTTAATCAGGCCAAACAGTTGTTTTTTGGCATCGCCCCAGCCAATACCCTCGGCAAATGCCTGACGCATTTCAGCGGTTTGCTCAGCCGTGGCAAACGCCTGCCAGATCTGGAACACGGTAGAGGAATCCGGATCTTTCGGCTCACCCGGTTCCAGCAGGTTAGTTTTGATTTTGTTGATGTGTTTCTGCAGCTGCTTTTCGGTCAGGAACAGTGGAATGGTGTTGCCGTAGCTTTTGCTCATTTTACGGCCATCAAGGCCCTGCAGTACCGACACCTGATCGTCTACCTGATAATCCGGCAGCGTCAGCAGCGGCTCTTTTTTGCAGTAGATATGGTTAAAACGACCAGCGATATCGCGCGCCATTTCAACGTGCTGAATCTGATCTTTGCCGACCGGTACTTTATTGGCGTTAAACATCAGAATATCGGCGGCCATTAATACCGGGTAGCTGAACAGACCCATGGTGATGGCTTTGTCGGCATCTTCGTTTTCGGCCAGATTGGCATCCACCGCAGCCTTATAAGCATGGGCGCGGTTCATCAGGCCTTTGGCGCAGACACAGTTAAAAATCCAGGTCAGTTCCGGAATTTCGCGAATATCCGACTGGCGGTAAAACACGGAGTTATTGGTGTCCAGGCCCAGCGCCAGCCAGGTGGCGGCGATTTCCATGGTGGACTGATGCACCGCGGCCGGGTCCTGACATTTGATCAGGGCATGATAATCGGCGAGGAAATAAAACGTATCGTTAGCCTGATCCTGACTGGCGGCAATGGCCGGACGGATGGCGCCAACATAGTTCCCCAGATGCGGGGTGCCTGTGGTTGTAATACCGGTTAATACACGCTGCTTGCTCATACTGCCCTGCTTGGTCAACGACGGAATCTGAAAACGCGCCATCATACCGGTTTTAGCGGCGCGTTTCAGTCTCTGTTAGCCGTTGTTGCCTGCCGTTTTTGCGACTCAGAGAAAATCACTGGCGTCGCCGACGCCCTGACGCAGCACGACCGGTATTTCATCGGTCATATCAATCACCGTGGTCGCCTCAAATCCGCAATGGCCGCCATCAATCACCAGCTCCAGCTCATGCTCCAGTGATTGACGGATATCGTAAGGATCAGACAGCGGCAGCTCATCACCAGGCATGATCAGTGAGGTGGTCATCAGTGGCTCGTTCATTTCTTCCAGCAACGCCATGGCGATGGGGTTGTTGGGCACGCGAATACCAATGGTGCGTTTTTTCGGATGCATCAGCAGGCGCGGTACTTCGCGCGTGGCTTCCAGAATAAAGGTGAAAGCTCCCGGCGTGTGCGCCTTTAACATACGGTATTTGGTGTTGTCGACCTTGGCGAACAACGACAGTTCGGACAAGTCCCGGCACAGCAGAGTGAAGTTATGCTTTGGCGGTAACTGACGCAGACGATGGATCCGGTCGGTGGTTTTTTTATCGCCAATGCGGCCAGCCAGCGCATAAGCACAGTCGGTTGGAATAACCGCCAAACCGCCATTACGGATAATTTCTGCAGCCTGTTTGATCAGCCGCGCCTGAGGATTGTCAGGATGAATCTGGAAAAATTGGCTCACTAAAGCTCCTTAAAGCCTGCTGACAGCAGCGATCGCTGCTGCTCAGGAATCATAAAACGATGACAGAATCAGGCCCAGCTCTGCCACACGGGCGTCACATCCGCCGGGAATGGCGGCATAACCCCCAGATCAAGTCCGAAACGATTCGGGCCATGAAAATCACTGCCACAGGAACCCAGCAGTTCAAATTCGCGGGCAAGCCCTGCCATCTGACCACGCTGGTTATTGTCCATCTGGCCATAGGCCACTTCCAGTCCACGACCACCGGCATCGACAAAATCGGCCAGACAGGCACGCAGTTTGGTTCGGGTCATATTATAAAGATGGGCATGGGCCATCACCGGAATACCACCGGCGGCGGCAATCCACTGCACCACCGTTGCCATCTCTGGCCAGCTGGCTTTGACATCACCGGGTTTACCGGCACCGAGGTATTTATTAAAGGCCACCGCCATCGACGGCACCAGACCTTTATCAATCAGATATTGAGCAAAATGCGGACGACCAATGGATTCTCCACCGGCATACGCCTGAACTTCGGCCAGATCGATGTCGTGCTTCAGACGCTTACCGACACGTTCAGCAATAATCTGTGAACGACTGCTGCGGGCTTCCGTCTGCGCCTGCTCAGCGGCGCGCATGACGTCGGATTCGGGGTCAAAATTAAGGCCGACAATGTGAATAGTGACACCGCCCCAGATGCAGGACAGTTCAATACCGGGAATCAGCCGCACGCCGAGTTCCTGTGCGGCAGCCTGACCAAGACGATAGCCTTCGGCGGTATCATGATCAGTAATGGCCAGGGTTTTTACGCCGCGTTCCGCCGCCCGCGCAACCAGCTCAGCCGCCGGTAATTTGCCGTCGGAAGCGGTGCTGTGGCAATGAAGATCGATTTCTGAGTTCACGTGGACGCTCACTCCTGGTTACGCCATAATCGCCCCATTGTAATGACACTGAAGCCACTAAGCGAATGAAGTTACTTCTCGACTACCTGCCCATCGTCCTTTTCTTTCTGGTTTATAAGTGGGCTCCCGAGCTGACCGGGCAACTGGCACCGTATCTGTCTGACGAATACATCACCCTGTTTCATGAAATGCCAATGCTGCTGGCTACTGCCGTTTTAATTCCGGCCACCATACTGCAGGTTCTTTATATCCGCGCCACCACCGGTAAGGTGGAAAAAATGCATCTGATTACCCTGGCCATGGTGGTTCTTCTCGGCGGAGCCACCCTGATTCTGCGCGATCAGGTCTTTATTATGTGGAAGCCGACCATCGTTAACTGGTTATTTGCGGTGGCCTTCCTCGGCAGTCAGTGGTTTACCCAAAAATCGTTTCTGCAACGCATGATGGAGCAAGCCGTTACCTTGCCTGCCGACGTCTGGGCACGTCTGAATTACGCCTGGGTGGCTTTCTTTGTGTTAAGCGGTGTGGCAAACCTGTACGTGGCCTATACCTTCTCTGAAGATATCTGGGTTGATTTTAAATTCTTCGGTTTGCTGGGGCTGACCATCCTATTTATTATCGGCCAGTCACTGTTTTTATATCGCTACATGAATAAAGAGGAGCAGTAAGCATGTGGTACGCCATTATCAGTCAGGATGTGCCTGACAGCCTGGAAAAACGTCTGTCTGTACGTCCGGCTCACCTGCAGCGCCTGCAGGATTTAACCGCCGCCGGTCGTCTGCTGATTGCCGGTCCGCACCCCGCGATCGACAGTGAAGATCCGGGCAGTGCCGGTTTCAGCGGCAGCCTGGTTGTGGCTGAATTTGCTTCTCTTGCAGACGCTCAGGCCTGGGCCGATGCCGATCCTTACGTCAGCGCTGGTGTATACCAGCAGGTAACGGTTAAGCCGTTCCGTAAAGTCCTTCCCTGAACGGAAAAATAAAAAGGTATTTGTTGTGAAAAAATTTCTGATTACCCTGTCACTTCTGGCCATTGCAGCGACCGCTGCTGCGGTTGAAAAACGCTACGTTACCGATACCCTGTGGCTGCAACTGCGCTCCGGCCCAAGCCAGGAATTCCGCATTCTGAAAGCTCTGCCGAGTGGCGAGCACCTGATTTTTATCGAAGAAGATGCCGAAACCGGTTACACCAAAGTACAAACCGATAAAGGTGTTGAAGGTTACGTCTTAACCCGATTCCTGGAAATGGAACCCATCGCCAAAGAAAAATTAATTCTGGCGAACCGTGAGCTGGATAAAGTAAAAGCCGAACTGGAAACCACCAAAACCCAGCGTGCTGAATTCCAGAGTGAAGTGGAAAAACTGAAAGCCGACCGCTCCGGTCTTGGCCGTGAAAACGGCGATCTGGAAAAAGAACTGGAACGCATCAAAAGCATTTCGGCCAATGCCCTGGCGCTGGACGAAAAATCGAAAAAGCTGACCATGCGCAACCAAGAGCTGGAAATTCAGGTAGAAGCACTGACCGCTGAAAATGCGCAAATGCACGACAACCGTCAGCAAACCTTTATTCTGTATGGCGGCGCGCTGGTGATTATCGGCATCCTTGCCGGCCTTATCCTGCCGTCGATCCGGGGTAAACGCAGCAGCGGCTGGTCGTAAGGTTCAGCCAACAAAAGGGAGCCCAGGCTCCCTTTTTATTTTGCAGATCAGCGTTTAATCTGCTTCAGCGTCAAGCTCGCAATGCCCAAGAGATGCGTCCGGCGCAATCGTGTCACGCAACAGCCGCTTTAATTCGGCAACCTCAGGGAAACCATGATTTTCTTTTCGGTCCCACAGACACTGATCATTCGCCCAGACCTGAAACTGCCCGGATTCACCGACCACCAATTCGATGGCTGAAAGCTTGCCCTGAAAGGTCGAGAACAGTTCTTGCGCATACCAACCCGAACGCAATGCCCACTTACAGCCTTCACAAAATACGATTCTTACTTTAGCTTTAGCCAAAAGCCCGACCTCATATGAACCATTTAACAAAACCCGGCACTAAACCGATACTTTTTCCCGCGGAGATCATTGATGCAACGACTGATAAAAACAACCCTGCAAAGCGCCGCTCTGAGCCTGTCTGTGCTGCTGGTACCGCTGAGCCTGCAGGCTGAAGAAGCAGCCGCCGATAACGTTCATGTACTGATGAAGACCACCGCCGGCGAAATTGAGCTGGAACTCGACCGCAGCAAAGCGCCAGTCAGCGTCGATAATTTTCTAACCTACGTTGAAAGCAAGCATTACGACGGCACCATTTTTCACCGTGTGATCCGCGACTTTATGATTCAGGGCGGTGGCTTCGGTGCGGATATGCGCCAGAAAGCAACCCTGCCACCGATTAAAAACGAAGCTGAAAATGGTCTGAAAAACACCCGTGGCAGTATCGCGATGGCACGCACCAGCGTGATCGACAGTGCAACCAGCCAATTTTTCATCAACGTAAAAGACAATAATTTTCTTGATCATGGCAGCCGTGACTTTGGTTACGCGGTGTTCGGTAAAGTCGTTAAAGGCATGGACGTGGTCGATGCCATCGCCATCAGCCCGACCGGCGCCCGCGATATCCCACGCGAGACCATTCTGATTGAATCCGTCAGTGTCATCAGTGATGAGAGCAAAGCGACCGCTACTGCGGAATAACGCGACCTCAGAGCCACCCTCGCGGTGTCCGGGCCCCCGGACACCAGACATTAAGGGACTTCTGAATCATTCAGTGTCCACTACGGTCAGCGCGGCCAAAACCGGTCGTCACGCGAATCAGCAACAGCACCATAAGAGCGAACATTTCAGTTATCATGAGCGGATAATACGTGAGCCGTACACTGTTCGTTTGCCACAGACTGGCGATAAAATAGTGCCTGCCTAACACCTCTTTACGCCCTGAGAATTATTGTGTCTTCCAGCTCATCTGACCATGCTGATCACAGCCTTTTAAACCGTGACACTTCAGACAAAACGCCTTCAGGCCACACGTCCGATAACTGCACGCTGGCGGCACCGGAGTTGCAGTGGAGCAACGATGGCCTGCCCGTATCGCGGGAATTCAATGACCCGTATTTTTCCGTGGAAAACGGTCTGGAAGAAAGCCGTCATGTGTTTTTGCAGAACAATGGCCTGCCGCAACGCTGGCATGACTGGCAGGGCGATTTCAGCATTATAGAAACCGGCTTCGGCACCGGACTGAACTTCCTGATGACCTGGGAAAGCTGGCGACACGCCGAAAAGAACGACAGCGCCTGGCTGCACTTCAGCAGTATTGAAAAATTTCCGCTAACCCTGCAGCAACTGCGGCAAGCTCTGGCCTTATGGCCGCAACTCAGCGAATACAGCGCCTTACTGTTTGAACAATACCCGTTACCGATAGCCGGCTTTCATCGCCTGAGCTGGCCGCAAGAACGTATTTCCCTGACGCTGATTTTTGCCGATGTTGAAGATGCCCTGCCACAGTTAAGCGGGCCGGTACACGCCTGGTATCTGGATGGGTTTGCCCCGGCCAAGAACCCACAGATGTGGTCCGAAGGGTTGTTCAGCGGTATGCGCCGTTTAAGCCAGCGCCAACCCTTACAATATGGCGGAGAGCAACCCGCCAGCGTCGCAACCTTTACCTCCGCCGGTTTTGTGCGCCGCGGCCTGCTCGGAGCCGGATTTAACGTCAAACGCGTGCCCGGCTATGGCCGCAAGCGTGAAATGCTGGCTGGCTGTTTTAACCGTCGCCAGGGGCCGGAGCTGACACCGGTTCATCAACATAAGCCCTGGCTCTTAAACGAAACAACCAACCTGCCACCTGCGCAGATTACCATTATCGGGGCCGGTCTGGCGGGCGCAACGACCGCGCGGGCGCTGGCAGAACGTGGCCTTAAAGTGCGCGTCATTGATGCCAACGGTATCGCCCGCCAGGCTTCGGGCAACCCCCAGGGCGGCTTGTACGTAAAACTCGCCGCTGGCGACAACGCCATTCATACCGACTTTTATCTGGCCGCGTTTCAATATGCCCTGCCTTATATGCGCCGCTATTTAGGACCCGGTGATGGCGACAGCCATAACCCGTATTGGTCGCAATGCGGTGTATTGCAGTTGGCGTATGACGATAAAGAAGCCCAGCGTCAGCACAAATTCAGCCAGACCCGCCCCCTGCCGCAGGAACTGGTTCGCACACTGACACAGGAACAGGCCTCGCTCATCGCCGGCAATCCACAAAACAGCGGCGGGCTGTTTTTCCCGCAGGCAGGCTGGGTCAGTCCGGCAGAGCTGTGCCGTGTATTACTGCAACACGACAACATTAGCTTTGAACAACGGACCGTCGATGCGCTGGAAGCCACCCCACAAGGCTGGCGCCTGCACAGTACAGAAGGTGCTCTGGACAGCCGCCAGCTGGTCCTCGCCTGCGCGGCGGCGGCCAGAACGCTGCTACCAGCAGCCTACCTGCCGCTGAAACAGATTCGCGGTCAGCTCAGCTATCTGAACGCCAAACAAACACCGCCGCTCAACACCGTGCTTTGCGGTCGCAGCTATATGGCACCGGCCCGAAATCAACGCCTGTGCCTGGGGGCAACCTATAACCTGCGTGATGATGAAACTGCACTGCGTGACAGCGATCATCAGACCAACCTCAATCACCTGCCCGATTTCGGCCCACAGTGGCAGGCTTTAAATGAACAACAGGGAATGTCCGCCATCCTGGGGGGCCGGGTCGGCTTCCGCTGCACCACTCCGGATTACCTGCCGATGGTGGGTGCGGTACCGCACAGTCATGCTTTTGTCCGCAGCTTTGCCGGACTGGTACGCAATGCCAAACGCATTCCGGCCAAAACAGCGCCACACTATCCGGGGCTCTGGCTGAATATTGGCCATGGCTCACGCGGCCTGGCTTCTGCCCCGCTGTGCGCAGAATTACTGGCACAACAGATTGTTGGTGCTCCTCTGCCGGTCGCACTGGATGTGGCCGAAGCCTTATGGCCGGGACGTTTTTTACTGCGGGATATGGTGCGGCGCAAATTGCCGCAGGAACTCACTCAGAACTGAGGAGGAATAACATCAGACAACGCGCTTGATGCGCTTGCGCCGCTCAGCTTCGAGCTTTGCCTGCTCAGCATCTTCGCGTATCTGACGCATGGCGGCAGCAAGCTCGGCACAGCAACGGCGGACTTCGGCCAGCTGAGCCTTCATCTCATCAATATCACCGATGGCGCTGCGCAGGCGTCGTTTCAGTTGTTGTTGCTTGAGATCATCCATTGTCACCACCAGACCAGCCATGACTGCGTAATACGCGTGTCATTTCAATGTGGCAGGTCTGCTGAATGGGGTCAAACAAAAGTATGGCACTGCCATCGGCCAACTGCGCCTTAACCTGGGCTTTTTTATCAGCCAGGCTTACGTCGTAATCGCCGTAATCCGTGCCTTCACGGCAGACAAAGTCTTCCAGAATGGCGTCCAGTGCCTCGGCACTCAGACGCTGGTAAGGAATTGCCAGCACCCCTTCCTGCGGCGCATCTTCACCGTAAGGAGCATCTTCGCAAGAAGTACTGGTGTAGTCGTGGTCATCAGACGGTACGGAATCAGATGGCAAAACCCGCCTCCCGTTCCCACTCGCAGCTCATACGCAAATCGGCATCCGAAGGCACATGGCCCTGATCGGTATTCCAGTTAAAGGTGTGCTTACCGGATAACTCGGTTTCCAGATGCACCGTGGCTGATACCCAGTACATGCTTTTCAGCAGAGTCTCAAACTGGCGCAGCCAATGTTCCCACTCATACTCCACCGCTTTATAAGAAGCCGCAAAGTGAATTAACTGAGTGTGATAGGTGCCGCTGAAGACATCATCACCGGGCATTGAGAACATTTCCCGGCACAGCAGTGACCAATCATCATCAACGCCCAAAGGCAACGATTGAATGGCACTCCAGTTGGCACGACGATGAAGACGGGCGCTGAACTCATCCGTGGCCGGAATATGGCGGATCACGCCGTAAACGATGGATTCCTGATCGAATTGTGACACGCAAAATCCTTACAACTGAATGCTGCGGCCATCATAGCGGAATTATAGAAAAACAAAAACGGCGCCTGAGCGCCGTTTTTGTGAGCCAGTAATCAGTGGTGATTACTTATGCAGCACATCGATGATGCGTTGCTTAACATAACGCCCCGGAGCGTCTTCGATAACGGCTAGCTTACCAGAACCCGGCTGGCGGGCTTCGGTCTGTTCCGTGCCCCCCTGAGTCATAGTCCACTGCTGCCAATCGAGCCACCAGGAGCCGTCATGCTGTTCGGCATTCCGATACCATTCTTCCGGATCCTGCGGTAATGCTTCGTTTGTCCAGTAGCCGTACTTATTGGCCGACGGCGGATTAACCACACCGGCAATGTGTCCGGAACCACCCAATACAAAGCGATTTTTACCGCCCATCAGCAAGGGGCCTTTATAGGTTCCCTGCCACAGCGCAATATGATCCTGAGCGGTAGACAGAAAATAAGTCGGGATGCTGATCGCACTCAGGTCGATTTTCTGACCATCTAATTCCAGCGCATTTTTTTGTACCAGTTTATTGTCCAGGTACATATTACGCAGATAGAAAGAATGCATGGTGGATGGCAAATTGGTGCTGTCGGTATTCCAGTACAACAGATCAAAAGCGGCCGGACGTTCACCCTTCAGATAGTTGTTAATAAAGAATGACCAGAACAGATCATTTTCCCGCAGCGTATTAAAACTGAAGGCCATTTGCCGGCCATCGTAATAGCCGAGTAAATTCATCTGTTTTTCCAGGGCAGAAATAGCCGTCTCATTGATAAAGACGCCAATTTCACCTGGCTGAGAAAAATCGGTCAGAGTGGCCAGAAACGTTGCCGACTTAATCGGTTCTTGTTTCTTTTTCTTCAGGTAAGCCAGCGTTGCCGCCAGCAGAGTACCGCCCAGACAGTAGCCGATGGCGTTCACTTCTTTCTCGCCGGTTGCCTGCTCAATGGCATCCAGCGCCGCAATCGGGCCTTCGAGCATATAGTTGTCGAAGCCTTTAGCACGCAATGCCGGGCCCGGGTTGACCCAAGAAATACAGAAAACCGTATGTCCCTGATCCACCAGCCACTTCAGGTAAGAATTATTCTCGCGTAAATCGAGAATATAATATTTGTTAATAAACGGAGGAATGACCAACAGCGGACGCTGATAGGTTTTTTCTGTCGTCGGGGTGTACTGGATCAGCTGAATCAGATCATTCTGATAAATAACCTTACCTGGCGTTGTTGCCAGATTACGGCCAACCTGAAACGCACTGGTATCGGTCATGGCGACGTTAAGCGACCCCTTAACACTGGCTTCCAGATCTTCGCCCAGCTGTTCCATTCCGGCATAAAGATTGGCACCGCCGCTTTCCAGTGTTTTACGGATAACTTCGGGATTCAGTGCTGCAAAATTGGTAGGCGCCAGGGCATTAACGTACTGACGTACGAAATACTCTACTTTCTGATGTGCGTGCTCGCTGATGCCATCGGTGTCTTTTACCATCTGCATCAGAGTACTGCCCTGCAACAGATATAATTGTTTGATGAAATCAAACAGTGGATTCTCGCTCCACTGCGCATCTTTAAAACGTTTATCGCTTTTTTCCGGGGTAATAACCGGATCGACTTCCTTTCCTAAAAAGCGCAGAGCCGTGTGCTGATATAACTCCTGCTGTTTTTTCAGCAGCTCCATCTGATAGCCCATCAGCTTGCCGGGATTTTCCAGCATATGTTCGCCCAGCTCGCGAAACGCTTCACTGAAATCCGTCAGAACAGAAGCCGCCGGATCATCTGCGGTTGTTGGCTGGTTCACTGCTTTTTCCAGCAAGCGTCCATACTGCTCTGCCACACGGGTGGTCATATCATAAAAATCACTAACGGCTGTTTCTATGCTTTCCATTGGCATATTTCCTGTATTACCTGCATTCAGAAACGATTCAGCAAAAAAGGCCACCCGGAGGTGGCCTTTTGTATCACAACAGATCAGGCAGCTGATTTAGGTTTAGCAGCAGCTGGCTTAGCGGTCGTTGTTGAAGCGGCTGCGGTTGAGCGCGCTTCTTCCATGATGCCTTCAATCTGAGTTTTGAATTCCATCGCCATGTCAGAAAATGCTTTCGCATCGTCCATCACTTTTTTGTTCAGCGCAGAAGCCGTTTCTGCTTGAGTGGCGGTGAAAGAGCGCATGCTTTCTGCATCTTTAACGTCAGCAGCTTTTTTCATCTGCTCAAGACCCATATCTGCATACGATTTGATGGCGTTCAGTTGGAACTCCGTCATTTTTTCCATGTTGTCGACAAACAGACTGTTAAATTTCGCCATGGGTGCGTACATGGTTTTAGCCTGCTCTGCGAATGCATTAAGAATATTCTCTTGCATAGTCTTGCTCCTTCAAAAGTCTAATAGCAGTTGGTGTAAATCTATACTAGGGCATTTTATCTTACACTTAAATGACAGCATCGCATTCAGTGAAAAATTTATTGACTAATATCATCCTTTATCATGATCGATTTTCAGGGCGTCTAACAATGAGGTCAAACGCTGGCGTCAATTGCCCTAGAGCATTCACTTTAATCTTAACTGTTATTCTTATCAGAAGAAGATGACGATGCGCCGGACATCATACTCAGCATCATTTTCTGAAACTGACCCATGGCGTTCATGCCTTCATTAAACATCGGCTGATACAGACTCATGGCATCGTACCCCTCTTCACCGGATTTCATTTTTTCCAGCATGCTGGCAAAAAGTTCCTGCTGAAACTCCTGCACATCCGGTAATCCCATGGCACGGCGTAATTCTTCAGGCGTAAGATCAAAAGTGACATTAATTTTCATTGTTTATTCCCTGTCGTTCTATATTGTCGTTCTGAGCTTTTTTTATTGAGTATTCTGATATTTCAGCCCCTCAGCCCTCGGTCGCCTTAAGGCCTTTCCACGCAACCAAAGCGCCCAGCAGTGCTGCCAATGTAGCCAGAAAAAATACCTGACTGCCACCCCAGAGTTGCCAAAGACTGCCACTGACCCAGGCACCAATCGCACCACCGATGCCAAAGCCGACACTGGAATACAATGCCTGAGCACGCGCCTGCAGTTGCTGCGGAAATAAATGCTGAATATAACGCATAGAAATTGCGTGCATGGCGGCAAAGCTAAACGCATGTCCCAGTTGAGCCAAAATCAGCCAGCCCCAGAAATCCACCAGACTGCCAATCAGTGTCCAGCGGACAGCGGTAATCAGTAAGCTCAATACGCACCAGGTTCGCCAGCTGAAAAAGTTGACCACCCGGTGAAATTTCCAGAATAAAAAAACTTCGGCCATAACTCCCAGCGACCATAACAAACCGATCTGCGCAGGTTTATATCCATGATTTTCAAGGTAAATACTGAAAAACGTATAGTAAGGTCCATGACTGATCTGCAGCAGAATATTCATCAGAATAAACACCTGCACCGGACGCGATTTCAAAACATTTAAAAACTGTCCGGGCGCACTGTGTTTCCGGTTGGAAGCGTCAGCCTCTGGCAGTGTCAGGCTGTTAATACCAATGAGCGCCATCAGCGTCAGCATTACGACCGGCAGCCAGCCAACAGACACCAGCTCAAACAGATAACCGGCGCCCAGCACCACCAGTACAAAACCAATCGAGCCCCACATGCGGATCTGGCCATAGGCCTCAACCTGAGTGCCACAGTGCTGTAATGTCATGGCCTCGTACTGGGGCAGCATGGCCGCCCAGAAAAAACCGTACAAAATCATCACCGCTGCCATCGTCCAGAAGCTGTCGGCCCACCAGATCAGCGAGAAGCACAACATGGTCAGCACACCGGCCGTTCGTACCATTTGCATCGGCGAGCGGAAATAACGACTCCAGTAGGCCCAGAGATTAGGGGCAAGAATGCGCACCAGACCAAAGCACGCCATCAGCTGACCGATCTGTTCCGGATCAAAGGCACGGCTCTGCAGAAACAGCCCCCAATAAGGCGCGATGCAGCCGAGCAAGGCAAAGTAGAGTGCGTAAAAGAAAGAAAGCCGTTTAAACGGCAAAGCGGAAGACATCATGGCGTTGAAGGCCAGCCTCATGCCTGAAAGGGTTGCATCAAAAAGGGCCGGCAAAGCCGGCCCTTCCTATTTTTACTCTGCCTCGGCGGCAATCACTGGTGTTGTGCATTGCACATCAGCGTTCTGCCCACGATGACGCAGCAGATGGTCACACAGCACCATCGCCATCATGGCTTCAGCAATGGGGGTTGCCCGAATGCCCACACAAGGGTCATGACGACCTTTGGTGATGACTTCAATCGGATTGCCATCGGAGTCAATCGAGCGACCCGGAATAATCAGGCTGGAGGTTGGCTTCAGTGCGATATGCGCAATGATGTCCTGCCCCGTAGAAATACCACCCAATACACCGCCGGCGTGATTGCTTAAAAAGCCTTCCGGTGTCATTTCGTCACGATGCTCACTGCCCTTCTGTTCAACACAGGCAAATCCATCGCCAATTTCCACGCCTTTTACCGCGTTGATGCTCATCAGTGCATGCGCCAGTTCAGCATCCAGACGATCAAAAATCGGTTCACCCAGGCCCGGGAACAGACCGCTGGCGACGACCGAAATTTTCGCCCCGACGGAGTTACCCTCTTTACGCAGCGCGTTCATGTAGGTTTCCATCTCCGCCACCTTAGAGGCATCCGGACTGAAGAACGGATTTTGCTCCACCTGACCCCAATCGAACTGTTCAATTTTGATCGGTCCCAGCTGGCTTAAATAACCACGCACCTGAATGCCTTTAGCGGCCAGTACTTTTTTGGCAATAGAGCCTGCCGCTACACGCATCGCGGTTTCGCGGGCAGACGAGCGGCCGCCCCCGCGGTAATCGCGGAAACCGTACTTTTGCGTGTAAGCGTAATCGGCATGCGCCGGACGGAAGGTCTTGGCAATATCGGCATAATCTTTCGAACGCTGGTCGGTATTTTCAATCAGCAAACCAATGGGCGTACCGGTGGTTTTACCTTCAAATACGCCGGACAGGATTTTTACTACATCGTCTTCGCGACGCTGGGTGGTGTAGCGTGAGGTGCCTGGTTTGCGACGATCCAGATCCAGCTGCAGATCGGCTTCGCTCAGCTCAATGCCCGGCGGACAGCCATCAACGACAGCCACCAGTGCCAGACCATGACTTTCACCGGCGGTGGTAACGGTGAAACTTTTGCCAAAGGTATTTCCGGACATAATCAGTCTCTTATTTCAGGGCCGGTCAGGCGGCCGTCAATTAATTCAGTAAATCCAGGTCGCGCGCCTGCAGTACAAACACGCCGTGTCCGCCGTGCTCAAACTCCGGCCAGACAAAAGGTAACTGCGGGTAGGCGGCGGCCAGTGCCGGCCAGCTGTTACCCACTTCGACCACCAGCAGACCATCATCGGTCAGATACTGGCGGGCTTCTTTCAACATAATATGTACCAGATCGAGGCCATCGTCACCGGCCGCCAGCGCCAGTTCCGGCTCGTGGTGGTACTCCTCCGGCAGGCAGCTCATATCATCGGCATCGACATAAGGCGGGTTGGACACAATCAGGTCGTATTTGCCGCTGGCGGCAGCAAACAGATCCGATTGCAGCGCCATTACCCGGTCTTCCAGCTGATGACGCTGAATGTTTTCATCCGCAACTTCGAGTGCTTCGAACGACAGGTCGAGCAGCTCAACCTCCGCCTGCGGGAATTTTTTCGCCATGGCGATGCCAATGCAGCCGCTGCCGGTGCATAAATCGAGTATGCGCCGGGGTTCCGGCTGGCCCTGGGAAATATGTCCCTGCCACCAGGTGGCAAAGCCCTGGTCAATCATCTGACCGATGGGCGAACGGGGAATCAGCACCCGTTCGTCAACCAGAAAGGGTAAATTACAAAACCAGGCAACGCCGGTTAAATACGGCGCCGGCACACGCTGCTCAATGCGCGTAAGAATCAGATCAATTGCCGCCTGACGCTCTACGCGGGTCAGCTGCGCATTGCGCCATTCGTTGGCCAGATTCCACGGCAGATGCAGGGCATGGGTCACCAGCAACAAGGCTTCATCCCAGGGATTATCGGTGCCATGACCATAATAAATACCGGCCTCTGACATACGGCTGACCGACCAGCGGATAACGTCCTGCAGGGTGTGAAGTTCATCAACCGCAAGTTCGGCGTGACGCTGTAAATCCATAAAAGAAGCGGCTCTTTAGAGTGAATCGGGCAGAAAGTGCGCTAGTTTACCTATTTTGCCGGCTCAGGGCATCTTTCCGCCGTTGCCACGCAATGATTCCGACCCCGGCTTCAGCGGCATTCAGCCCATGCGCTGGCCATACAAACTGCTGTTACCGGCCTCAAAGGCATCCAGCGCCTGATCGGCGATATTACGCCCCAGTGCGATCATTTCTTCGGCGCGGTAAAACTCATACACCTCACAGCAGTTAAGCGGAATTTTAATCAGCAGGTCCGGCGGATAACCGGCGATTTTGTACTGGGTCAAAGATGCCGACATCACCTCAAACACCTGATTCAGAATATCCAGTTTTCCCAGACTATCGTTGGCTTCTTTGCGCGCATTGTTCTTGTTTTCGAACCACTGACTGGCTTTATCGACCAGCGTGTTAAACCAGTCCTGCTTTTCTTTGCGCTCGTTTTCCGGATCGATGACCAGCTCTTTGGGCACCGGCACTTCGGCATTCAGATCCACGGCGATAATAAAATCAGCATGCGCGGAAACGCAGGGGGTAATCGGCAGCGGATTCAGCACCGCACCATCAACCAGCAAACGGCCGTTATTCGCCACCGGCGACAATAAGCTCGGAATTGCTGCCGACGCGCGTACAGCATCCTGCAGCGATCCGCGCTGAAACCAGATTTCTTTTTTGTTGGTGAGGTCGGTAGCCACCGCGGTAAACGGAATGGGCAGCTCTTCGATATTCCGGCCGTTAAGCATTTCACTGATGATGTTAAAGACCCGGTCGCCACGGATAACACCGCCTGACAGCAAACTCAGATCCACCAGTTTAAGGACATCCAGATATTTCAGACCACACACCCAGTCGCGATAAACGTCGAGCTGACCGGCACAATAAAAGCCGCCAACAACCGCGCCCATCGAACAGCCGGATACCATCACAATATCGTAACCGCGGGCTTCCAGCGCATCGATAACGCCGATATGGGTATAGCCACGCGCAGCGCCGCTGCCGAGTGCCAATGCCACTGTTTTCTTCATACTTACCTCCCTGGCCAGAATATAAAACGTAAAGCCGGCTGCAGGCTGTTGTCCGGTGCCGGTGTCAGCGCGCCATGACCATCAATATTCAGTTCGAACTGACCATCAAAGGTCGCCAGACGCAATTGCTCAGCCAACCGCTGCGAGCACTGAATGTTGTCGCTCATATGGCTGGCATCGTAACAATGGACCAGCAGATAGAGGCGACGTTTCATGCTCGGCGTGAGATTTTTCAGATAGCTGATCAATGCGCTGCTTTGCTGTTCATTAATCCGGCCATTATCCGTCACCAGTCCGGGTAACCAGCCGTGACTGCTGACCAGCGCCTGTTGAATCAGGGCGTTCATATCAGCTTGTTCTTTTACCGCGTCAGTGGTGGTCAGCACATCCAGATTCACCATCACCTGCTTCGACCCGCGCTCAATGATGTACAGAACGTAGAGCGTTTTTTCTTGCTTGGAAGGGTCTTCCAGCAGCGCCACCCGATAAAACTGATTCTGTTCGCGACCACCCAGACGGGCATTGCGGAATATTTCGTTAGCCCAGAATGGATTGCTGCCACAGTCCAGTGCGCGACACTGATACAGCACCTGGCTGTCGCTCAATTGCTGTGTGTAATAATCAATCACCGTATTCAGCTGCACACGGTCTTCCACCGCCCATACCCGCCGCCAGAGTTTGCCATTCAGGCGCCGCTCGTGTTCACCGTAGGTCGTTGCCTGATTGCGCTTCAGGCCAGACAGCACCAGGCGGTAATTTTTAACTTCCTGCGTTTTGTCATCCTGCAGGGCCGCCTGAGGAAAACCCTCCAGAGCCCACAGTGGCGACATCATCAGACTCGCTAACAATAACAACCAGCGCATTGGTCACTCCTCTCTAAGATACCGCGTTAGAGTAACACGACGCACACAACCTCCCTATGCTGTGAATGCCGCCACACCCTTTAAACCTTTACCTCCCGGCTGTTACACTCGGCCGCGCCATTTTTCAGAGTCAGAACCTGTGTTGATAAATTCGTTACTCCGCCCTGTCACCCTTTCCTGCCTGCTGGTCCTCAGTGGCTGCCAGGCCATGCTGCCAACCCACAATAATGGTGAGCAGGCACCGGTCTACAGCCAGGAACAGCAACAACAGGCGAATGCGGCCGCCGATGAACTGTTCGACGAATATTATCAGTTTGCGGTTGAACAAAGCCCGGTTTTGCGCAGCCGGTTAGGAATCAGTGGCCAGTTTGAGTGGGACGACATCTCCCCTGAAGCCAGCGAACAGCAGGTGGCGTTTTATCAGAATCTGCGCAGCCGTCTGCATGCCATTGATGAAGAAGCGTTGTCGGCCGATCATCAGGCCAGCTACCGCACGCTGTTATCCGATCTGGAATTTAATCTGTTAATGGTGCCTTTTGAGCGTCATCAATACGCGTTCAGCCAAATGGGCGGCTGGCATACTCTGGTGGTCGATGTATTAATCAACAACCACCCCATCAGCAGCGTTCCCGAAGCCCGCGATTACATCAGCCGCATGGAAGCCGTCCCGGCGCTGTTCAAACGCTGGAGTGAAAATATCCGCAGTGCCGAGGAAGACGGGATTATTCCACCGGCGTTTGTGTATCCGGCGGTTGAAAGCAGCATTGAAGCCATTATCAGCGGCATTCCATTCGATAACGGCCCTGACGCCTCGCCCTTATGGGCCGACTTCAACAACAAACTCGACCAGCTGAATCTGTATCCATCCAGCCGTAAATTACTCGAACGCAAAGCGCGTTCAGCCTTGCTGCAGGATGTATTACCGGCCTACCGCAATATTCTGGCGCTGGTACGCGAACAGAAGCAACGTGCCCCACAGCATCAGGCGGCACTGAATCTGACCGATGGCCTGCGTTACTACCAACTGCTGCTGGCCCACTACACCAACAGCCAGTTTGATGCTGACCATATCCACCAGCTCGGTCTGGCCGAAGTTACCCGCATTCAACAGGCCATTATTGCCCTGATGCCAGCGCTCGGTTATCAGCCCGCCGACAGTCATGGTCAGAATCAGCTGCCTGCTTTTTTTCAGTGGATGGAAGAACGCAGTTATCGCTTCCCGGATGATCAGCAGGGCCGCGATGAATTTCTGGGTTATCAGAAGAATAAAGTGCGGCAAATGGCCGAACGTCTGCCCTACTTTTTCACCCGTCTGCCGGTCAGCCCGATCGTAGTCAAAGCGGTAGAAGATTACCGCCAGAGCAATGCACCGATTGCCTTTTATGAAGCGCCCTCGATGGACGGAACCCGTCCGGGCATTTATTACGTGAATCCGGCGCGCATGAACGACCTGCCGCGTTATCGTCTGGCGGCTCTCGCTTTTCACGAAGCCCTGCCCGGCCACCATATGCAGATTGCATTAACTCAGGAAAACGAACAGCTGCCGGATTTCCGCCGTAATCTCGGTTACAGCGCCTTCAGCGAAGGCTGGGCACTGTATGCTGAAAAACTGGCCGCCGAGATGGGCGCTTACGAATCGGCAGAAGAAGAATACGGCCGCCTGATTATGGAACTGTGGCGCGCCATGCGCCTGGTACTGGATACCGGACTGCACGCCAAAGGCTGGAGCCGTAAACAGGCCATCAGCTTCCGCCTGGAAAATACGCCGTTTTCACGTGCCGACAGCGAAGCGGCCGTTAACCGCTACCTGGTGATGCCGGGTCAGGCCACCTCTTACAAAATGGGCGAATTACGCATTCTCTCCATCCGCCAGCAGGTGAAAGACATTCTTGGCAGCCGCTTCGACCTGGCCGATTTTCATTCCGCGATTCTCAGTCAGGGCGCACTGCCACTGGATGTGCTGCAGGAATGGATGATCCGCTGGGCCAAACAGCAAAAACGCGCCGCCAGTGTTGCTGCAACGGCGAAACCCATCATCAAAGAATCCACAACAGCAACGAAGACTGACAGCACAGAGGTAACAACCGCTTCAGTCATGACCACCGAATAACGTCAGAACCGGTGGCGGCATCGCGCACGGGCATGCCGCCGCTGACCGCCTCGCCACCTCTGTCCTTTCAGGCCAGAGCGACTCAACGTCCAATACTGTCGATTGTTTCTCTGCCGGTACTGCATTAGCCTGCATCAGGCAAAGGAATGCGTCAGGTCTTCTTCATCTGCTCCCGCCGATGTCAAACCCCCTGCATTCTTCAGCGCTGACGCCAGATAAACGTTATATATTCTCCGGACTTAATCTACAGGGATAGAACCATGACAAGACTGTTATTCGTACTTCTGGCGATACTGCCATTGCCGGTGTTCGCCGACGCCAAATCGCTGGCATCGATAGAAAAAACTAAAGAACTGGCTGAAGCGGTCATGACCGATGTCGGTAATAACGCCATGCTCAAAGGCCTGGCCCTGTTAAAACCTTATGTTATGTTTTCAGAGTCGGAATTTAACGCGCAGATGAATAATGTCAGCACGCAGTTGCCGGTCATGGATCAGCACTATGGGAAATCGTTAGGGTACGACTTTGTCTCCAAAGAGCTGATCGGTGACACGCTGGTCAAATATATATTCTTGCAAAAATTTGAACGTCACCTGATGACCTGGCATTTTATTTTTTATAAACCGAAAGATAAATGGTTGCTGAATACCTTTTATTTTAACGACGATTCAGCGGCACTGTTTCTGCGCTGAGACGTGCGCTACAGGCACTCTCCGGACAATAAAAAGAGCGGCGTTAAAGAACGACGTTATTGCCGCTCTTTATCTTTCACGCTGTAACGTTTAAACAACGCATAGTCGTAGGGAATATTCATCGTCAGATCCCTTGCCTGCCATAACGCACCTTCTGACGGCCGGCAAAAATCGTAAGCCGGTTTCATAAAGTTAATACCTTCAGGGGCTTCCTGGTAGCGGTTAATCGTATCGTCGTAGAGCAATACCATACAACTGATACAGCGATAGTTACCGTCCGTTGCGGGATTGTTGTAGCAGGTTCCCACTCTGATGGTTAACCCCTGTTCACGGATCACATCCAGCAATAAACCCTCAGTCAGATGGATCAGTCCGCTCTGGGCATTTTCATCAATGGGATAATCATCCGCGATTTCAAGCCGTTCAAAGTGTTCCGCCCGGATGGCCTTCTGTTCTGCTGCTTTACGTTCAGGGTCGGTAATCTTGTTGATATCGAATGGATAGCGAACCTCGGCTGCATCAACAGCCATGATAAAATCCTGGGCAGATGCCGAATGTTCAGCCCAGGCAGAATTCACTTCGCTATCTTCGTTTTTGGCTTCCTGTACATCATCCAGATCCGCAAATTCTTCTCCGCCCAGATGCAGCACGTTAATCCGGAAACTTTCCCAGTGGGTCGGAATATGATGAAAACCCACGACAAAATGTAGAAATAACATCATCAGAATGAGCACCACCAGCAGCGAACGCCCATGCTTATTCAGCCAGGACGTCGTTCCGTTTTTTTGCACATTATTATCCATATTTTTTCCTGAGCAGATGCAGCGTCATGATTAAAAGATCTGACAACGCGCGACAATAACAGAGGCGCGACAATAACAGACACACGACGATAAACCAGTGGCCAGCATGCGGCAGAAAAACAGAGTGCGCCCCTCTGTAAACAGTTCTGGCTGATCAACCTTCCCTGCTGCCACCATCTGGCAAATACAAAAAAGCCCGGAAATCCGGGCTTCTTCACAGCGGTCTGAGCGCCAGCATCAATAACGCAATTCGATACCGGCCTGCCAGTAGCGGTCATCGGCCGGTGTGGCTTTAACCACCACACCGGTCGTATCTGTGGCCACAATACGCCGATGACGCATCTGGCCCAGCTCTGCGGTCAGCCATAACGCACCGCGCCAATGAAACTCACCACCAAACCCCAGCTTCCAGTTGGTGTAATTAGCCTTAAACGTACCGGCCTGGCCTTTCACTTCTTCGACCCAGACGCCACCAGCCGGACGCAAATGCACATAGGACGATAAATCATTGCTCCAGCGCGTCTGAATTCTGGTTCGCGGAAACCCCAATAATACTTCGGTATCGCGCGTTGGCTTAGCGGCCATGGCAATGACCGGGCGTGGATTAAAATCGCCGAATTCACGATTAACGGTGATACCGAACTGCCAGAAAGCACCGCTGCGACGATAAATCCGACCAATCAGATCGGCATTCATCGCCAGGCTCTCGCTGTCGAGCACATTTAAATCGGTCATAAAACCGGGTTCTGCGCGTAATAAAAACTCTGCGCTTTTGCCACGCTTCTGACGATATTCCAGCGGCAAAGATATCCAGAAATAATCGTTCTGCAAGGCGGTGGTACCAGTCCAGCGGAACTTGCTCATATCCAGATGGAACGACGAACTGACCTGCTCTGCACCACGTGTCTTACGTTCCAGCGGCAGTGTCAGACTCAGCTCGCTGCGGCCAAATTCAGTTCCTGCACCGCTGTCCGGTGCCGCCGGGCCTTCGTTCGCCCAATACAAACCATCTGCCACGGCGGCGCAGCTGCATAAGCACGCGGCCAGCAGTGCGCCGATTTTACGTACATCAGTCATCATCGGTATAAAGGTCATTATATGCATCCTGAACGCTGGCATAACTGGCCAGCGCGCCTGTCGATTGTTCATTTTTACGGACTTTATCCAGTGCGGTCAGAACATTGAGGACGTTATCAAAGCCTTCAATAACATCGGCTGGCGCATCCACTTCTTTCAAAAGATCAGTGTAGTTGGCGACGAACTCATACGCTTCGGTTTCGGCGCGACGCTGAGCCGGTGTGGCACTTTCATCCATGCGGCCAATCACATCGACAACATTGAGTAATGATTTGGCGGCTTCGCTGTCACCGTCCACCGCTTCGTTCAGAATAAAACTGTTGAGAAAATTGGATGCCTCGGCAATGGCAGACACTTGCTGCGTTTGCCCACCCAGCGCCTGAAAATCACCATTGGATAAAAAACCATCTTCATAAAGACGCTGGGTCAGCGCCGGAATCTGGCTGGAATTGATGGTGCCGGAAAAAAACTCCGCACTGATGCGGCTGAGTTTTTCCGCACGGTAGGAAAAAGAGACTTTATCACTGCTGTCGGTCGTTACACGATTCGCCGCAGGCGTGGCTGAGCCGGTCGCCGCGGCCTCACGGCTTGCAGCCGTCTGGCTGCTGTCGCCGTTCAGTGCATCGGTTGTTGAAGCAACGCTTTTACCCAACATCGCCAGCAGGTTCTGATAACCGGACGAGGAATTATTGATATCCACCTGACATCCTCCCAAAGAGACTGGTAAGAAAGGAGCAATTACCAGGCCAGACGAATAATCCTATTAATAATCAATAATTTATAAACAAAAGCGGCAATCACTCGCCGCTTAGCGTCAGCTTTTTGCCGTTACTTTTCCTTTTGGCCATCCGCATCCTGAGCCCCACCGGGTTCACGGGCACGACGGGTAATATGCTGACGCAGACTGTGTACGCCCCAGTACACCGCAGCCAGAACGACCGGTAAGGCAATACCTTTCAGCAGATCGCTGTTGATATTCAGCCCCGCCGCTTTCAGGGCGGTAAAAGCAATGCCGAGCAAGGCCAGAATGTAGTAACCGATGGCCACCACCGATAACCCTTCCACCGTTTGCTGTAACCGCAACTGCAACTGACTGCGGCGGTTCATCGACGACAGCAGATGCTGGTTCTGCTCCTGAATCGACAGGTCGACACGGGTGCGTAACAGACTGGTGGTGCGGTTGATGCGGCGCGATAAATCTTCCAGCCGGTCACGTACCGAATTACAGGTTTTAATACCCGGCGTCAGACGCCGCTCAAGAAATTCACGCAGGCTCTGCATGCCTTCTATTGGGCTTTCTTTCAGCTGGCGCAGGCGGTCACGCACCAGATCGTGGTAGGCCACGGCCGCCGAAAAACGGAAGTTGGTGTTGGAACGGTGACGTTCCACTTCGGCCGCCAGTTGTGACAATTCCTGCAGCAGGACACGCTCATCTTTACCGGCATCAATATCGGAAATACTCTGATTCAGCGTCGCCAGACTGTCTTCAATACGGCTTAATTCGCCGCCCATCTGGCGTGCAATCGGCAGCGCCATTAATGACATAAGGCGGTAGGTTTCCAGCTCAAATAAACGCTGCACCAGACGCCCGGTCTGATACGGCGTCAATTGCTGCGTCGTGGTTGCCGCGCCTTTATTGCACACCACAATGCGGCCAAAGCCATCAGAATGCAGTTTAAACGCGGTCCATACCTGGGCTTTATCATCGGCCACCCAGGCGCCGGATACGCGCTGTCCTTCAAACCAACGCTGGATCTGCTTATCGTCCGGCAGGCTGTCGACCAGGGCCAGATTAACCGCCACCACCAGCTCACCGGGCATCGCCGCCAGCCAGTCTTTGGGCACAAAGCTCAGTGCATCGGCAGAGAAAGGCTCCACATCGGGACAGATAAAGGTGAAGTTGGCAAACTCCAGATGGCGCTCCCAGCGCAGCTCAAAACCACCAAAATCCTGATACAGGCAGGACGATTCCGGTGCTGGTGCGGGCACGCTGAAACGCCGGCAAAGATCGACCACATGGGCATGCAGATCTTCGCGGTTATCGTTCAGCAGAACAGTGAAATGAGCAACGTGACAACTGCCTTCGATGATGGGTGAAGGACGGTTGTGCAGCTCTTCATACAAAGCCGAACGCCATGGATGCACCTTCAGAGCGACCGAAGGTGCGGCGATGTCCGGTGCCTGATCCGTTAAGGCGTGTTTCATATTTCCATCCCGCTGCCTGCTATAAAAGTGCGCGGATTCTACCCAAGCAGACGCACAGATGCGACTGTTCAGGCCTGTTCGCGCTCTTTTCCAACAACCGCGGCCGCTGCCGGCAACAATTCACTCAACGGCATACTCAACGCTTCGCGCCGCTGAGCCAGCCACTGTTGTTGCCAGCTCTGCAACGCCGTAAAAGCTGAAGCTGCAATATTGTCCGGTAACGGCTGCTGTAATTCGTGCAAGGTCAGCGATTGAAAAAACTGCTCCAGCTTCAGACTATGCAGATCGGCCACCCATACCCAATGCTGGTCCTGGGTTTGAGTTGCCCAGCCCTGCTGCTGAAACTCCTGTAACAAACGTCCGACATCTGCCGGAGGCAGGTCCCGAGCCTGCCGACACAAGCGCGCTTCATCCGGTAAACGGCCCGACTGTTGCTCCTGCCATAATGTCTGCAGCAACAGTAATCGCTGCCATAGCGCTGGCAAGCGACGCTTCTGACTGCGGACATGGCTCAGGCTGTAACTCAGCTCCGCGCCCAGCAGCAATAACATCCAGGCCAGATAAATCCACAGCAAAAACAAAGGCACCGCCGCAAAAGCCCCGTAAATAAGCTGATACGACGGAAATAACCCCACCGCTTTGGCAAACAGGAACTTGCCCGCTTCAAATACCGTGGCCACCAGCACCGCAGCCAACAGCGCATTGCGCCACGGCACCCGGCAATTGGGCACCAGCATATACAGCGCACAAATCGCCCCGCTGCTCAGCAGCCAGGGCAGCAAGCGCACCGGCAAAGCAATCTGATCGGTGACGGTATCCTGCCATAATGGCAATGCCGCCAGCAGCGAGCTGGCGGCAAAGGCAGCACCAAACAACAGCGGGCCAAGACTGAGTACCGCCCAATAGCGGAAGAAGGTTTGCAACCCGGAACGCGGTTTGTCGACATTCCAGATACGGTTGAACTGCATCTCGATGGTACGCAGCAGCATAAAAGCAGTAACAAACAGAAAGGCCACACCGACCCAGGTCAGCTTGCGTGCCTGCTGGCTGAACTGTACTAAATAGGCCGAAATGGTTTCGCTGCCCTCTGGCATAACATAAGCCAGAAGCTCCCCGTGGGCCTGATCGCCCCAGCTTTGCAATTCTGGGATCGCGCTGAGAATGGCGTAGGTCACGGTGATCACCGGCACCAGCGCAAACAGTGTGGTGTAAGTTAAGGCGGCAGCATCACGACGTCGCTCTTCGCCCTCAAAGCGTTTGAGCGTCTGCCATAACACCCGGCCAGTCAGACGCAAGCGCCGCCAGAGACGGCGCACAGGCGTAATGATGGCCGCAGAGTCCTGCCCGCTGAATGTCATACACAAGTTCCTGATCGTAGAAATACAATGCCGCCAGACATAAAAACAGCGCCTTTTTACGCAAGCTTTTCCTTCCGGGCGGCATCCTTTGTTAAGATGTCGGCCATTAAAATATCGGCCTACACAGGCATCGTACTCAGATGCTATCCACTGGTTGCCCGTGAACGTCCGGCACCACTGACAGAGGACAACGTAAAGCATGAGCGAAATACAGATCTATCACAATCCTCGCTGTTCCAAATCCCGCGAAACCCTGGCACTGCTGCAGGAGCAGGGTATCGAGCCCGGCGTGATCGAATATCTCAAGGATGTCCCTTCCGCCGCAGAACTGAAAAGCGTACTGAGCAAACTGGGCATCGGCGCGCGCGACCTGCTGCGCACAAAAGAAGCCGAATACAAAGAAGCCGGTCTCGACAACCTGAACCTCAGCGACGATGACATCATTGCCGCCATGTGCGCACACCCAAAGCTGATTGAGCGCCCGATTGTGATTAACGGTTCGCAGGCGCGCATTGGTCGTCCGCCACAACAGGTTCTGGAGATTCTGTAATGGCTCAGCCTTACGTTCTGGTGCTGTATTACAGCCGTCATGGCAAAACGGAGCGCATGGCGCAACAGATGGCACGCGGCATTGAAAAAGTCAGCGGCATGGAAGCACGCCTGCGCACCGTGCCGGAAGTCTCGGCCAATACCGACGCCAGCCTGCCAGCGGTACCGGACAGCGGCGCGGTGTACTGCAGCGCCGATGACCTGAAGCACTGCGCCGGGCTGCTGCTCGGCAGTCCGACCCGCTTCGGCAACATGGCGGCACCGCTGAAGTTCTTCCTCGACGGCACCAGCCCACTGTGGCTGACCGGTGCCCTGATCAACAAACCGGCCGGGGTGTTTACCTCCAGCTCGTCATTGCATGGCGGCCAGGAAAGTACCCTGCTGAGCATGGCGCTGCCACTGTTGCATCACGGTATGGTGTTTGCCGGTATTCCTTACAGTGAAGCGGCCCTGCTGAATACCCAGAGCGGTGGTACGCCTTATGGTGCCAGCCACTGGGCCGGTGCCGATAACAATAACGACCTGAGTACGGCGGAAAGCCAGCTCTGTCAGGCACAGGGACAACGCATTGCATCCCTGGCCAAAGCGCTGGCGGAGGCCACAGTATGAAAACCTTAAATGCATACCGCATTATGTTGGCCAGCTATCTGGCGATTCTGCTGGTGCTACTGTACGGCACCCTGAGCAACGCCCCGGCTGGTAGCGAAGGCTCGGCCAGTTACGCCGTTGGTGTACTCTGGTGGCTGATTAAAATTCTGCCCTTCCTGCTGTTTATTCCCGGCCTGATCAAGCGCTCACACAAAGCGGCGGCCTGGCTGTCTTATCTGTCGATTCTGAGCTTCGCCATTCTGGTCGGGCTGGGCTCCATTGTCGCCGCCAGTCTGTGCATCGTGTTGTTTCTCAGCAGCATGCTCTATACCCGCTGGGCTAAAGCCGATGCTGCTGCCATCAACTCTGCAACTACGACCGCTCACGAATAATAAGGAATGCATAACCATGAAACTGACCGTGTATTTATCCGGCGAAATTCACACCGGCTGGCGTGAAGAGATTGCCCGTGGCGTTAAAGACGCCGGGCTGGACGTTGAACTGACCGGGCCAAATACCAACCATGGCGCCAGCGACGACTGTGGCGACCAGATTCTGGGCGCCGAAGAAAAGGCCTTCTGGAAAGATCATAAAGCCGCCAAAATCAACGCCCTGCGCACCCGCAAACTGATGGCTGAAGCGGATATTGTGGTGGTGCGTTTTGGTGATCAATACAAACAATGGAATGCCGCCTTTGATGCAGGCTACGCTGCGGCGCTGGGGAAATCGCTGATCGTGCAACACGACCCGGCCCTGACTCACCCACTCAAAGAAGTGGATGCCGCCGCACTGGCGGTGTGTGAAACACCTCTGCAGGTGGTGGAGATTCTGCGTTATATCAACCGCGACAGCTGATCGGCCCAAATGCCGATAGCGCTGCAGCAATAAAGCCCGGGAGCCTGCCACAGGCTCCCGCGGTAAGAACGATTATTCGTCGTCCCAATCACCGTCGGTACTGTCATCCGCAATCTCAGTGGTTACGGATTCGCCACATTTAGCGCACTTGCCTTCGATAAAGATCACACCTTCCTGCTCAAACTCCACCGGCTCAACCATGCCCAGGTCGGCTTCCATACAGTTGTTACACCAGGTCTGGCTCAGGAAAGCATCCTGATCTTCTTTATCACGTGCGTAAAAATCGCGTTCGGTTCGTTCCATTGTGTTACTCCGGTTTTAATACTAAATGACCACATGATGGCATGAAATTATCGAGATATTTCCCGAAAATAACTGGCGACTATTCTACGCTGTATAACAAAGCCTGAATATGGACCTGTCTATGAATATCAAAAACCAGCTGATTCTGACCATCGTCGCCAGTACGCTCTGCGCGGTCATTCTCACGGCACTGGTTGGCAGTCAGACATCCATCAGTACCGCTCAGGAAGGTGCCGACGCACAGGTGATGCAAGCACTCATAAGTCGCCGCGATCTTAACAAAGCCAGCATCGAACGCTATCTGGCCACCCTGGAGTCGCAGCTGGTCACACTGAGCAGCAGCCCGCTGATACAACAGGCCAGCGTACTGCTGAAAACGGCTTTTTTTGATTACCCGTTACAGTACGGCGAATCCCTAAACGAACAACCGCTGAAGAAATACTATGCCAACGATTTCAACGCCACCTTCGCACAACTGAATGATGGTAAAGACTCGCCACAGCAGCAGGTTTACGCCAGCCTGAGCGATAACGCCCGTTACCTGCAAAGCGCGTATATTTCCGGCAACAGCCATCCATTGGGGGCCAAATCAGAGCTGGATGCCCTCGGCAACGGCACCGAATACGACGAACTGCATCGCACCATTCATCCCTATCTGCGCCAGTTCCAGCAACGCTTTGGTTATTACGACGTATTCATTGCTGATGCTGATAGCGGACATATTATTTATTCTGTATTCAAAGAGCTGGATTTTGCTACATCGCTGCGCACCGGACCTTACAAAGACAGCGGCATTGCCGCCGTGTTTAATAAAGCCATGGCATTGCCTGAGGGTGAAGTCGCTTTCAGCGATTTTGCCGTGTATCTGCCGTCCTACAATGCACCGGCATCTTTTATCGCTACTCCCATTTTCACCGATGGTAAACGCAGCGGAGTTCTTATTTTCCAGATGCCGGTGGATAAAATTAACGGCATTATGACCAACGACAGCCGCTGGGCAGAAGTTGGTTTTGGTCATTCCGGCGAAAGCTATCTGGTCGGTAACGACCTGACACCGCGCAGCCAGAGCCGCTTCTTGATTGAAGATAAACCCGCTTACCTGCAGGCCTTGCAGCAGTCGGGCTTACCCAAAACACTGTTAAATGAAATCGACCAGCGTAATTCCTCCATTGGTCTGCAACCACTGGACACCCCATCCGTCAGAAAAGCGCTGCAGGGCGAAAGTGGCGTACACACCATCGATGATTACCGTGATGTGCCGGTACTGTCGGCGTATACCTATATCGACTTTGTTGGCACACGCTGGGCGCTGATCAGTGAAATTGATCGTGACGAGGCCTATGCCGCTGTCAGCACAATGACCACAACCCTTATGCGCAACAGCATTATTCTGGTTGTGGTGATGGCTGCACTGATGACGCTGATAGGAATATGGAGCGGCAACCGGGTTACCCGCCCGATTGTCAACGTGGTCAACCGTATCCGTCAGGTGGCTGAACGCCGTGAACTCAATGCCACGTTCAGCGAACAGGGGGCAGCGGAATTTGTGCAACTTGGCCAGGCACTGAATCAACTGTTCCGTCAGCTGCAATCCTTTTTCGGTGAAATGCAGCAGACGGCTGATACCCTCAATCACCATGCGCAACAATTGCGGACCGCCAGCAACGAAACCGCAGACCAGGTAATGCAACAAAATGAAGAAGTGAATTCAGCGGCCACGGCCACTACCGAAGTCAGCGCTTCCGTCAGCGAAGTCGCCGGGCATGCCGAACTGGCGGCAGAGAACATGCGTATTACCCGTAACCGGGTAAAAGAAAGCCATGAAATGTCCAACACTGCCCGCACCACGATTAATAAACTGCAGCAGAATATGACCCAATCCATCGCTGGCATGGAGCAACTGGCGCAAGAAAGCGAAGGCATTGGTGCTGTACTGGATGTGATTCAAACCATCGCCGAGCAGACCAACCTGCTGGCGCTGAACGCCGCCATTGAAGCTGCCCGTGCCGGTGAGCAAGGACGGGGCTTTGCAGTTGTTGCTGACGAAGTCCGTACGCTGGCTTCCCGCACCGCACAAAGTACCGAAGAAATTCGTAATAAGATTCAGTCATTACAACAGTGTGTCAGCAGCGCACAACAGGCCATGAGCACCTCACAGGAAGGCACCGACGACAGTCTGGATAAAGTCGAAGGAACCGCACGATTAATGGACGAAGTATCAACGCTGATTGATCAGATGGAAGAAATGAGCGCGCAGATTGCCACCGCCGCCGAAGAACAAAGCAGCGTCACCACAGAAATCAGCCGCAATATTACCCACGTAAAAGATCTGTCCGATAACATCCTGGATGCAACGGCGATGATTCAGAATTCCAGTACCGATCTGGATACCATTACCGTTACTATCCGTAATCAGATTGGGGAATTTAAATTCTGATTGTCTGAGCACTATCATTATCCGTCGTGCAGCGGTCATACTGCTGTGCGACGCAAAAATGCTGCTCTCTTCTTTGGGTCATATCCACTTCGCGCTAAAAAATATCCGTCTGGCACAAATGACTCTGCGCAACCGCGGGCTTTATCTGCATTCTAAGGCGGACACTCTTAACGACGACGCCACGGAGCACCCATGATCACGCTGCATCACCTGAATAATTCACGCTCACAACGCATTATCTGGTTACTGGAAGAGCTGGGGGTCGATTACGACATCAAACGCTATGAACGTGACAGTAAAACATCACTGGCGCCCGCCAGCCTTAAAGCCATCCATCCACTGGGTAAATCGCCGGTGATCACCGACGGTGAGCAGACCATTGCCGAATCCGGCCTGATTATCGAATATTTAATCCGCAATTATGGTAAAGAGCGCTTCCTGCCGGAAGAAGGTTCTGCGCCATACTGGCAATACCTTTACTGGCTGCACTATGCCGAAGGCTCTCTGATGCCATTGATGGTGATGTCATTGATTTTCAATAAAATCAAAACCGCCCCGATGCCATTTTTTATTAAGCCGATCGCCCGTGGCATTGCCGATAAAGTAATGCAGAGCTACGTTGGCCCCAATGTGCTGAATAACCTGCGTTATATTGAGCAGCACCTGGGCAGCACCCCATGGTTTGCCGGAGAGCAGATGACCGGCGCCGATTTCCAGCTGATTTTTCCATTAGAAGCCGCCTTAAACCGCGGCAGTTCCGCCAACGATTATCCGAATATCAGCGCCTGGGTAAAACGCGTGCATGCACTGCCCACTTACCAGACCGCGCTGCAAAAAGGCGGACCTTACGATTACGCCTGAGCAGTAGACAATCGCTGATCAAAATCGCTGAAAACAATCGTTAAAAGCAAGGGCAGACCGCCAGGGCTGTTAGCCGTGGCTGTCATGCCTTGCCGGGCACCGCTATAATCAGTTCTGATTTTTCCTCTGGAGTGCTTATGCCCGGTTTTCTGCAACGCCACTTTCCACGCCTGTCTGTCTTTCTTAAACCCGGCCTGTTGGCATTACTTATTGCCGGTTGCGCCACCGCCGGCATTGGCTTCAACGCTGACGAACTGTTTGGCAAAACCGTCATTAGCGATCGCCGCGCTGAGGTCAACAGCGCACCTGCACGCCACTATCGTGAAGAAATACGCCCCATTCTGGAAAACCGCTGCGTGGTCTGCCACGGCTGCTATGACGCCCCCTGCCAGCTTAAATTATCGTCTGCGGATGGCATTATGCGTGGCGCCAACAAAACGAAGGTATATGACGGCACCCGGATTCTGGCCAGTGAGCCCACGCGTCTCGGCATTGATGCTCAAACGACTGAACAATGGCGCAATAAAGACTTTTTTCCGGTTATCAATGAACGTTCCCAAACGCCAGACATTAACCTGCAAAATAGCGTGCTGTATCAAATGCTGGCTTTAAAAGCGAACAACCCGATGCCGGCAGACAAAATTCTTGACGATGACGATTTTGAACTGGGCCTGAACCGCAGCCAACAGTGTCCGACCCAGGAAGAATTCGCCCAATTTGCCGATGAACATCCGCTTTGGGGGATGCCGTATGCTCTGCCAGCGCTCAGTAACGATGAATATTCAAAGCTCACAGGCTGGCTTAAAAGCGGTGCAGCACTGTCAGCCGATCTCCCCTTGCCAGATTCATTACAGGCCGAAATTGAACACTGGGAAGCGTTCCTGAATCAGGATAATTTAAAGCAGCAACTGGTCAGCCGTTATATCTACGAGCATTTGTTTCTTGCCAGCCTGTATTTTTCTCCGCAGCCATTATTCCGCAATCAGCAGCCCAACAAACGGCCTGAATACTTTTTCAAACTGGTACGCTCTGCCACACCTCCGGGCCTGCCGATCAGTCCGGTAGCAACACGCAGGCCATATGATGATCCTCAGGTTAAGCGGGTTTATTACCGCCTTATGCGTGACAGCAGCAGCGTTGTTGCCAAAACCCATATGCCCTATCGCCTGAATAACGAGCGCATGGATTGGATTAAAGCCCTGTTTATTGAGCCTGAATACGACGTTGATCATCTGCCCGATTATAAACCGGAAACCGCAGCCAATCCGTTTATCGCCTTCGCACAGCTTCCGGTAAATGCCCGCTACCGCTTTATGCTGGAAGAAGCGGAATACATCATTACCGGATTTATTAAAGGGCCTGTCTGCCGCGGTCAGGTTGCTCTGAATGTAATCGACGATCATTTCTGGGTATTTTTTGTCGATCCGAAAATGCAGGAAGATGCAGGCTACAGCCAATTTCTGATTGATCAGAGTGAGAACCTGCGTCTGCCAGGCGAAGCGGAAAGTAACTCCGGTATTATTGCCAACTGGTTACGTTACTCCAGTTTGCACAACGAATACCTGGATGCCAAAAATGCCGCGCTGCGGGAAAAATTTCCGGATGGCCAACCGGTCGACCTGAGCCTGATCTGGCCGGGTAATGACAGCGTGTACAGCAACTCAAATTCGGCGAATAGCAATATTCATAATCCTAATGCCGCTTTAACTATTTTCCGCCATTTTGACAGCTCTACCGTGGTGAAAGGTATGGTCGGCCAGCATCCCAAAACCGCGTGGGTGATTAATTATTCATTACTGGAACGCATTCATTACCTGCTGGTCGCTGAATTTGATGTTTATGGCAATATCGGCCATCAGCTGATGACCCGCCTGTATATGGATTTTCTGCGCATGGAGGGTGAATTCAATTTCCTTGCGTTGCTGCCGCAGAAAGAGCGTCTGCGTCTGGCCGACTACTGGTACCGCGACGCTTCTGACAGCGTTAAAAAACACCTGGTCAACTACCAGAACCATATTCTGACCGATCCGGCCATCGAATATCACAGCCAGAATCCACAGGCCGAGTTGTACGAAAAACTGCGCCAGCGCCTGCAGCCGGTTTTGGAAACGAAATACAACCTTGCCCGTCAGCTGATGCCACAACACCTGAATACCCTTAATGGCATTAACCGTGTTAAGGGAAAGGCAGCAACATTGATGCCTGAAATATCGCTGTTATTACTGGAAAATATGCAAGGGGACAGCCAGGTATTTACCCTGATGCGCAACAGCGGTCACAGCAATCTGACCGGCCTGCTGTATGAAGAAAACAACCGTCTGCCGCAGGAAGATTATCTGACTCTGGTGCCCGGTATTATCGGCGCCTATCCGTCGGCATATTACCGCGTCTCGTCATTCCGCCTGAAGGATTTTGTCAGTGCCGTGGCGGGCCTGAAAGACGAAGACGATTACGAAAAACTGGCAGACCGTTTTGCTGTGCGCCGCACCGATGCCCAGTTTTGGGCGCACAGCGATCAGGTACATGAGTGGTATTTACGCAATGATCCGCTGAATGCCGGACTGCTGGATTATAACCGTCTGGAAAATCGCTAAGCTGCTCAGCCCGCAGCAAACAAGAATCGTTGTTTGCTGTCGCTCGGTGTCAGACCCGACCAGCGTTTAAACGCCCGGCGAAAATTGGTGGTGTCATTAAAATTCAGATAATGCGCCACCTGCTCGTTGGTCCAGCCATTAATGTGAAATAAATACAGGCACACATGCAGCCGTGCCTGATCCTGTAATTGCTGAAAATGGCAGTGGTGTTTATGCAGTTTCCGCTTAAAAGTCGCCGGGCTCATGGCAAAAGCCTGAGCCACTTCGGGCAAGCTCTGCGGTGCACGTAACTGCTGAGTCAGATAGTGGTATACCGCTTCATTAAATCCGTTCATCGCCACGTCCTCACCGATCAGTAACTGCGCTTCACGCAAAGCAACCTGATAAGCCGTTGCAGAACCCCGCGGCCAGGCTTTTTGCAGCCAGTGCTTTTCAATCATCATCACATCCACACCCACTGAAAAGTGCAGATCCGGGCCCAAATACACCTGATATTGCTCATCCTGCGCAGGCTGCGCGTAGCTGAAGCCATAGCGCCAGGGTAAGGTTTCCTGCGCCAGCCAGCGGCTCATGGCGGTTAAACCGGTCATTGCCGTTTCCACCATAAAACGCCGTTCATCCTGCAGACCGCACGCATCCAGCCACTGCACGTAACAATAACGCTCGTCCTGATAAATACGGGGAACCAGCAGTGGTGATAAAAACCGTCGGTAATCTACCAGCGCCTGCAGCGCCCGCTCCAGATCGGGAGCATTGGCCAATAATTGACTGAATACGCCGTAATGTCCGGGCCACAAACTGTCACCCCAGCGAAAGCTGAGGTCTTCTTGCGGTAATAATTTCCGCCCGTTTGTAATTAACTGCTGTAATTGCGCGGGTGAAAGGTAATGACTTCCGGTCAGAATATCTTCATAAAAAAGACCGCTGCCGCGCAGTATTTTATGGCTGGAAATATCGCGTGCCAGCAACAGGTCAAGCAGCAGTGCCGGCTGATGATGAGCGGCAATAAACCGCTCGTCACGCTCATACCAGCGACCGCAATACATCGTCATGCAGCCAGAAAACAGCCATGCTGACGCTGTGCCGTCAGCAAGGCCTGATTTACCCGCTCAATGCTCCGGGCAGGCAGATCGCCGGGGCGGCATTCAGTCAGGCCAATGCTGATGCGTTGATAGAGTGTTTCTCCGGTGTGGCTGTGTTTAAAGGCAAAATGCTGTACCGCCAGTTCTAATTCCTGTGCCAACTGCAATGCGGCCTCGCCTTCGGTACCGGGCAACAACAATGCGAAACGGTCGCCGGCATAACGGCAGATCAGATCGCTCTGACGCAGATTCAACAACAGCAGTTCAGCAATTTCGCGCACCAGACGGTCCCCTTCACGATGACCAAAACGACGGTTAACACTGCTGAAATCGTTAATATCAACCATCATCAGCGTCATCGGCCGGGTGCTGTTTAAATGCAGTTGTAATTGCTCTTTTAAATAATCGGCGCGCCCGAGTTGGGTCAGGCCATCAATAAAACGATGCTCGCGGAATAATCGCTCACGTTTGGCCAATTGCCGGTTAATAGACAGTTGCTCACTGTGCCAGTGAAATAAACCGTAGGTTAATAGTGCAATGCCGACCGGCATAGCAACCGATTCCAGCCAGGCGTCCCACCACTGCTCTGCAGGAATACGGATAAATTCATCCAGATTATCCTGCCACATTGCCAGAAAAATAAATCCCAATCCCAGCGTCAACAAATCAGTTACCCTGCCCGCCGGGCGACTGCCCAGAATCAACAGCATCCAGATGGCCACCGCGACCGCACTGCCGCCCTCACCTAAAACATCCAGCCAATCAATTTCACGCCAGTGTTTGGCATCACCAACCATTACCGACGCTATAACCGATGCCAACGCTAAACCAAAAACCAACAGTAATTTGCGCCGATGTAAAAACAAAGTGCTGAACATAAATAATACCGGCTAATCAATAATGGCTGGCATAACTAGCAGGGCTTTATGACAACTGCATGACAAATCAAGATATGAACGTTAATGCGGCACAAATCACCCCGGGGGTTAATTCGGCTCAGTACGGCGCAGCATTATTTGCGTTTATACCGGCAGTTTTTTGCCTATCACAACCTGTGGTTATTCCCGCCCTGAACGAGCTCAGCCATCCTGTAAACATCAACGCAAGCCTTAACCCTGATCGTCTGTTGCACAATGCTGACACCTCCTGCCGTTATCAGTCACAAGGGTTAAATCGGATCATTATCGGGCCGAAAGCCGCTGAAAACCGTGGTTTTCTGCTGCATCACCGATTGGCTGTCACAGAACCGTCATACGCTCTTTCTACCGTCGCGCCACCTGCTGCCCACCAGGATCTGTCGACAGGCCCTGGGGCAGATATAAAAACGATCGATAAAGAACGACATGGAGACGAGCATGAATTTTTGCATTAAGCCACTGGCGGCGGTCATTGCCCTCAGCTGTGCGGCACTGGCCCAGGCCGATGGCAACCTCGAAGGGCGGATCAGCGACACCCGCAATCAAACCGTATACAGCGGCGCCGTTATCCGTCTGGAAATGCCGGGCGATGCCAGCATGAACCGTGAAGTACTGGCTGCCAAAGGTGGACGCTTTCGATTACCGCAGGTTCCGGCCGGTGATTATCTGCTGAGTACCGTGGTCGGTGGCAAGACCGTCGACAGCCGCACCATCACCATCCGCGATGGTGAAACCTTAACCGCCAATATTGTGCTGAACAACGCACAACAAGACGTAGAAGAAATTCTGGTGATTGGTCAGGCAGCACAAATGCAACGCGCCCTTGATCGCCAGCGTTACGCCGACAATATGATCAGCGTTATTAATGCCGATGCCATTGGTCAATTACCGGATGCCAACGCTGCCGAAGCCTTACAGCGGGTGCCGGGTTTATCCATCGAACGTGATCAGGGCGAAGGCCGTTTTGTCCGTATCCGTGGCATCAGCTCCGATTTAAACAGCGTGACCGTTAACGGTACGCAAATTCCGGCGCCGGAAGCTGGCAGTCGTTCAGTAGCCCTCGACGTAATTCCATCCAATTTGCTCAGCTCGCTGGTGGTCACCAAAACCCTGACGCCGGACATGGATGCCAATGCCATTGGTGGTGCGGTTGAAATCAACAGCATCTCAGCGCTCGACCGTGAAGGGGCATTTTATTCCGCCGCCACGCAGCTGAGTTATGACGAACAGAGCGAACACACGAATCCGGCTTATTCCGTTGCTGGCGGTAATACCTTTGATTTCGGTAATGACCGTCGTTTGGGGGTTGCTGCTGCACTGAGTTTTGATAACCGCAAATTTGGCTCAGATAACGTTGAAACCGGTGGTGCCTGGGATTTTGATAACGGCGCAAAACTCGAAGAACTGGAACAACGCGAATACAGCATTGAGCGTGAACGCTTAGGGGCGGCACTGAACCTGGATTACGAGCATGGCGTTAATCACAGTTTTTATATGCACAACCTGTACAGCAAATTCAGCGATAACGAACAGCGGGTTGCCAACGAAATTGAATTTGCCGATGCCATTGCTCAGGGTGAAAGCAGCGATGCTGAAGTCGTTCGCTCGCTGAAAGATCGTGAAGAAACGCAAAAAATTGTCTCCTCAACCCTGGGCGCCAATCATTTTATCGGTGACTGGACCGTGGAATATAAAGTCGGCATCAGCAAAGCCTCTGAAGATGAACCCGACACCATCGCCGGCGCTGATTTTGTCAGCACCGCCGATATTACCGGCCTCAGCTTCAGCAACAGCCGTAAACCACGCATTAACGCTCCTTCCGCATTTTATGATCCGGCCCAATACGAGCTGGATAAAATCGAGCGTACACGCAGCTATACCGAAGACAAACAGACCATGGCACAGCTGGATATCACCCGGGATTTTGATCTGGCGGATTATCCTGCACTGGTAAAGTTTGGTGCGAAAACCAAAATGCGTGAAAAATCTCAGGATGCCGATACCTGGAAATATAAAGACCTGTCAGAAGACAGCTCTGTTTCGATGAGTGATTTCGCCAGTGGCGAACGCGATTACAGCCTGGGACGTTTTGGGCCGGGAATTTCCAGCAATAAAGTGCGCAGCTATATGGCAACCCTGGATCGTGCCGATGCATTCGATGATGAAGATTCCGTACTGGAAGACTACGACATCGACGAAGATATCAATGCCGGTTACCTGATGGGCCGTATTGATGCTGACGAACTGCGGGTTATTGCCGGCGTGCGTTATGAGCAAACCAAAATCAGTGCGCGCGGTAATGCCCTGAACCAGAGCGATGAACTGGTTACCGTTAAAAAAGACAACGACTACAGCCATGTACTGCCATCGGTACAGGCACGCTGGCAGCTGGCTGACAGTACTCAGGTACGTGCCGCCTGGACCAACGCCGTCGTGCGCCCGACCTTTGAACAGATGCGCCCGAACTTTACCGATGACGGCAGCGAAGCAGAACTGGGTAACCCGGATCTGAAAGCACTGGAAGCGGCCAACTTTGACCTTGGTATCGAACATTTTATGGGCAGTGCCGGTACTTTGTCGGCCTTTGTTTTCCGTAAAAAAATCGACAATTTTATTTACGAAACCGATCTGGCAGGCTCTGCTGACTACGCCGCGTATGACGAGGTGATTACTTTCCGTAATGGCGATCAGGCTACGCTGAACGGTCTGGAACTGGCGTTTTCCCACAAACTGGACATGCTGCCAGCACCCTTTAATGGCTTGCTGCTTGCGGCCAACACCACCTTTACCCGTTCAGATGCAACGGTTTCAGCTTATGACAGCGGCACACTACTGCAGCGTGATATCAGCCTGCCGAATCAATCAGACGTTACCGGCAACTTTATTATCGGTTACGAAAATGAGCGCCTGAGCATGCGTCTGGCAACCAACTATAAATCGGAATATCTGGCCGAAGTCGGCAATCTGGAAAACAGCAAAGGGGATGTTTACCAAAGCGCCCAGACCCAGCTCGATTTTAATGCCTCTTACAAAATGACCGAGCAACTGAAACTCAGTTTTGAAGTCGCCAATATTACCGACGAGCCGTATTACGCCTACGTCAATAAAGAACGCTACAACGCGCAGTATGAAGACTACGGTCCGACCTACCGTGTGGGTATCAGCTACACCAGTTTCTGATTGTCAGAAGCCAGCCGGACCTGTTATGGGTCCGGTTTTTAACGTGCTGATTACTACCGAATGCCGTTCACACCGATGCACAACGATATAAAGAGAAAGACTTAATTTATGACTATCCGTAACCTTAACCGCGCTCTGAGTACTGCCACACTGTCTTTGCTGCTCGCCGCCTGTGCCAGTAACGACCTGCCTGAAACCACGGGTCATCTGCCCCGTCTGCCCTCTGCGACACTGTCGGCAAGTATGCTGCCAGTTAGTGCTGAGCAGGCCATTCTGATCAGCAGCGAAGGTGATGCCACGCAGAAATACTGGCTCAGTACCGGGCCGGACAACGGTATTCAATTGCAGGACAGCCGCTTTACCCTGCTGGATAAAAAAGACATTCAGGCTGAATTCATCGACCAGCGCCGTGATCAGCAAGGCACGCTGTTTGTCAGTATCGATAAAGAAAATAACCGCCCGGTCAGCTACCGCATAAAAAACCAGCATATTACCGATCTGGCGTTTGGTCAGGCACTGACCTACCCGATTGAAGGAATCTGCCTGTATCAACCGGTTGGTTCACCACTGCAGTTATTTGTACTCGACGAGCAACAAATGGCGCACCAGCTGTTAATTAAAAGCGACGGTAACGTGTTAACTCAGCAAGAAATCCGCCGTTTTCCGTTGCCACCCAACAGTGAATACTGTGTCGTCGACGATGTCAGCGAACAGCTGTTTGTCAGTGAAGAAAATGTTGGCGTCTGGGCTTACAGCGCCCGTGCAGAAAGCGAAGTGAGCCGTCAGGTAGTTGATCTGGTTCAGCCGTGGGGGCAGTTGCACAGCAACGGCGGTCCGTTAGCCATCAGCCAGGGACAATTATTTATTGCCGAGTTGGGCGGCAATATTCTGCACCACTACCCTTTACTACAGTCTGGCAGCGAACAGGCGACCGGTTCAGGTCGCGCGGTTATTCTCGGGCAGGCGTTGGCCAGCGACAACCTGCGTACAGGTATTAACAGCGACGGTACGACCCGTCTGATTATTCTGGATGATGACAGCGGCCAGTTATTCAGCAGCAGTATTCACCTGCCACAACAGGCACGCCAACAAGAAAGCATCCGTAATATTGCCGCTCAGGCAGAAACAACACCGGTACGGAAAACCGGCGATGCCGCCGACGATCCGGCCATCTGGGTTAATACTCACACAGCAGAAAACAGCCGTATTTTAGGCACCAATAAAAAATTCGGTCTTTATGTTTATGATCTGAATGGTCAGGAGCTGCAGGAACTTCAGGCCGGACGGGTTAACAATGTCGATGTGCGCCAGGGCTTTACCTTTAAAAACCAGCCTGCGGACATTGCTGCAGCCAGCCAGCGTGACCGCCAGGCCATTGCGTTATTTCATATTGATCCGTTAAGCGGACATGTCAGCGCCACTACAGAAATTACCACCACTCTGGATAATGTTTATGGCCTGTGCATGTATAAAAACCTTAAAGAACAGTTTTTTGTTTTTATTAATGACGAAGACGGTCGCTTTGAGCAATATGAAATTACCGATTCAGCCACTGGCTGGAATGGTAACAAAGTGCGTGAATTCCGCGTCAATTCCCAACCCGAAGGCTGTGCTGCTGATGATATAAAACAGCAGTTATTTCTGGGTGAAGAAGATGTCGCTATCTGGACCATTGGCGCAGAAGCCGATGCAGGAACAACACTGACCCAGGTTGCAGCAGCTTCCGACACTTTGGTCGCCGATATCGAAGGTATGGATATTTACCGTAGCGGTAAAGAAGCCTATCTGGTAGTTTCCAGCCAGGGCAACGACAGCTATTTGCTTTATCAGGCAGAAGCACCCTATGAATATATTGGCCGCTTCCGTGTGGGTATTAATGCAGAAAAAGGCATCGATGGCGCTTCCGAAACCGATGGCTTAACCGTTACCTCAGCCAATCTGGGCGCGGAATACCCGCAAGGCATGCTGGTTGTGCAGGATGGCCGTAATTTCCTGCCGGAAGAGAATCAGAACTTTAAATATGTGAACTGGCAGGATATTCAGACGTTGATTCAGCCTGTACTCCAACCCTAACCGCGCACTGAAAAATCACGGGCCTGATCACAGGCCCGTTTTTTTATACCAGCCTGCGCCGGTTGGCCAGCGTCACAAGCAGTGCCAGAGACAACAGCCAGAACAGACTCAATGCCCCACCGCCGTTATTGCCGGATGAAGTATTGCCGGCAGCCGTACTGCTCTTTTCAATACGATAGGTTGCCTGCAACAGCTCTGAGGTATTGCCCTCAGTATCAACGGCAATCGCTTTCAGCTGTGTGGATTCAGATAACAGCACTGTGCCACCATTATTCAGCACGTTGCCGGTATTAATATCTGGACTGCTGCCATCGAGCGTATAACGGATACTGACATCCTCACTGGCACTGTGGATAGTAACGGTTTGAGCAACAGAATAGGTTCCTGCCGGAATATCAAACACCGGTGTTGCGATAAAAACAGTGTCAGGTTCAATGGCACGGAATTCGACACTGACCGAGCAATCCGCCATCAGCGCACTGATCGTATAGCTGGTACCGGATAATTCGCCATCGCAGCCAGTGACAGCCGCTAACTGATAGCCATCATCAGCATTGATAATAAGACTGACATCCGCTCCCGCAGCGATGGTTATCAATGCCGGTGTTACCGTACCGCCTCCGCTCACGTTACTGGTAACGGTATAAAAAATAGCTTCAAATACCGCAGTTACCGTACAGTCGCCAGACAGATTATTAATACGATAAATATCCCCCAGCAACGAGCCATCACAGCCATCAATGCTGGTAAGCCGGTAACCTGGATCCGGTGTTACCGTTAATTGCAGATCACTGCCCTCCTGTATGAGTTTCAGCTCTGGCGTCAGTGTTCCCTGACCTTCTGCAACGGTATTAACCGTATAAAGAATCGCCGCCATCTGGGCGATGACCGTACAATCAGCGGCAATATTATTAATCTGATAAAGATTGCCGTTTAATTCCCCATCGCACCCCATCACATTCTTAATACGGTAATGTGCATCCGGTACAACGGTCAGCGTAGTATTGCCCCCCTGCACCAGTGAAGTGGTAGCCGGAGACACTTTTCCGCTTCTGATTGGCGCAGCCGTAATATCATAAAAGGTCGGAGATAATGTCAGCTGTCGCTGGTAAGCCTGCGCCCAGTTAACGCCGTCGTCGGATACCCAGATATCTTTTTCCGGACCATTGGTTGGTGTCCTGCCAGCAATTTTCCACATCCTTTGCTGTCCGGTCTGAGGGTCCTGAAATACCTCCAGCCCATAACGGCTGGCAAATACAAATGCCCCGCGTTCAAGACGCTTCTGCCAGTTTTCACCATCCGCAGACGACCAGATATCGCCCAGAGTAGTCCCCATAAAGAAACCACCCATCAGCCAGATCTTTTCAATACCATCCACAGGATCGGTAAAAACGGCGGTCCGGTGATGAGCTCTGCGTGAAAACGGGCTGGTCTCTTTTACATGAACCCAGTTAACCGCATCCGTTGATGACCAGATATCATGCTTGTAGTCGTCGAACCTGTCTTCACCACCCGTCCCCCCACCAATCAACCAGAGTTTCTTTTCGTGGGTTACCGGGTCAGGAAAAACAACCACCTGATGGGATAATCGTGGCGGGAATGCAGCACTGCTGGTTTCTTCGACCCAGTTCCTGCCATCGACCGATGACCAGACGTCGTTAAGAATCCCGAAAAAATGTATACCGGCCATCGAATAGTTAAAACCACCGCCAATTAACCACAGCTTGTCTTTGCCTGTTACCGCATCCGGAAAAACAACTATCTGGGTCTGATCACGACGCTGGAAATGCTCCGAAGTCGGGTCTGTCGGATAAGCCTGAGTCCAGTTAACACCATCCACTGACGACCAGACATCATTAAAAGGAACTCCGTCCCAGGTCATCCCGGCGGTCAGCCATAATGTTTCCTCGCCGGTTTCAGGGTCAGGGAAAGAGACTACCGAATGTCCGGCACGGCCCCTGAAGGCAGCATGGGCGGTTTCCAGTGTCCAGGAAACACCATCGCCGGATGACCAGACATCATTGTCGAAAGTACTGCGGGTACGGCCACCAATAACCCAGATTTTATTTTTAAACTTCACCGTTGCATGGCCAAAGCGCACCGGCATTACGGTCAGATGTTCTCCGGCCGTCACACCGAACTGATCACTGAGAAAACTGCCTTGCTGAAAACGGTAATAGCCGGTCTGATTTAACTGTGCAGCGGTGTCGGTAATAATATTACTGTTGCTGCCATCACGGCTGAAAATATCCATCTGTCCGGCGTTGCAGGCAGCATAATTTTCACTGTCGCAATGATTGTCGCTGCTGCGATAAAATTTCAGTCCATCAATAATATCCGCACCCGCCGAATGACCGCTGAGCTGGACAGCCGTTGAGTCAGCACCAATAAACGCCGTCAGCGTCAGGTTTTTCTCAACCACTTTTTCAGCATAAGCAGGAACAGACGGCAGCAGTGTGGTTAAGCACACCACGCAGGCAAGAAATAAAGAGGCAGACCTGTGCTCAGGCAAACAAAAGGCGCTCATATCACAGGACTCATCAGAATAATGCCTGACGATAAGCGAATACTGATACAAGCTATACCAGCCAAAAGGTTGAAAGATGTAACAAGAATGGATGAAATGCCTGGCAAGCCTCTGACACTGACCACCGCGACACCCTATCGATGGGCAGTCGGCGGTCAGTCAGCCGGCGGAAATCAACGGTAAATTTTCTCCGCCCACTCCGTCAGACCTGACGCCACACTGCCAAAATGGTCACCATCCAACAGTGGAATATCACCAAATACACGGGCAACAGCCTCGCGGATAACCGGCGAACGGGCACTGCCGCCAGTCACAAAAATAAGATCCGGCTGCACGCCGGCCTGAGCAACCGCTTCCTGCATTAACGCCATAATGCGTTGCAGCGGACGCTCAATGGCCTGTTCAAGCTCTGTGCGCTGAATATGGGTATTCAGCCCGGCTTCAATATAATCCAGTACTACACAGGTGTTATCGCTGTCGGATAAGGCTATTTTTGCATTTTCTGCGCTGCGCACCAGTTGCTGATTCTGCTTGTTATCACGCAGGCGGATTAACCGGGCAATGAGTTCCGGCTGTAAACAATCACGCTGTAATTGTTCAAGGTAGAGTCCGGTTTCGAGGCTGCTGAAACGGCCAAGGGCGCCGACATCGTTGGTGCATACGGCATCGAGGAAGGTTTTGGTGGGCATCGGCTTACCGCTTTTTAATGGCGCGGTCATGCCGAACAGTGGCATCAGCTGTTTACCCGCCAGCTGAATATCCAGATCGTTACCGCCGACCCGCTCACCACTGTGGCCAAGAAAATCCGCCTTGCGTTCACTGCGCCCGCGGTGATCCGGCCCCATGCGCACCATGGCACAGTCAGACGTACCACCACCGATATCGACCACCAGCACGGTTTTATTGTCTGTAAGATTGCGTTCAAAACTTAAACCTGCAGCGATCGGCTCGTATAAAAATTCAACCTGCTGAAAGCCACTGCGTTTTGCTGCGGCGGTTAAAATAGCCAGCGCCTGCTGGTTACTTTGTTCGGCGCTGTTATCGCTGATGCGTGAGCCCTGAAAATTCACCGGCCGGCCAATAACGGTATGGGTAAGCGTTTTTCCGCAAGCCTGCTCAGCACGCTGTTTTACCGTCTGCATCATGGCGGTGACGATATCTTCAAAAAAATGCACAAATTCCGGCCGTAAACCGCTGGCACCTAAAAAGGATTTCGGTGATTTAACAAAATAGCCTTCTTCCGGATCGGCAAAATAATGAGCAAAGGCCTGATGACCAACAAACATCACCTGCTCATCGTTGCTTAACTCCAGCTCACGGCGGGCACGCAGTGCCTGCTGTAACTGCACTTTGCGGCTGAGCAGAAAATCATCACGCAGCATGCCTGCAGGCAGCCCCAGACCGACCTGCTCGCAGATTAATTCACGGCCCAGCGCATACAGCGCCGATGGCATAAAGGTTTTTTCGCCGTCGACCGGCAGCAGATTGACACGATCCTCTGTCATCACACCGATAGCACAATTGGACGTGCCATAGTCAAAACCACAGATCATAAAAACCCCCGCTGCAAAAAAGCGGCGCAAGGTAGCACAGGGCGGAGAGGAAAAGGAAGAACGTCGGAGAATGGCTGCCGCTAAAGACAGCCACAAAAATCAGCGGCGCTGACGCCAGGCACTGTAACGGGCATGCACACCACGGGTCAGCATGCTGGAATAGTTTTCCAGAATATCAACGCCCACCAGAATCGCGACCACCAGCAACGCCAGTTTGATACCCACCAACGGACTGGCGACCGCGACACAGATACCAATCGCGGCCAGCGCCCAGATGGTCGCGGCTGACGTAACGCCAAGTACCATACCATCTTTGGCCAGCATCACCCCGGCCCCCAGAAAACCTACACCGGTTACCACCTGACCAATAATACGCGAGGCATCGGTAGCATCCGTGGTGACCGCCTGAGATAAGGCAATAAACACATAGGTGCCAAGCACAATCAGCGATGAAGTACGGATACCCACCGGCTTGCCCCGCAGCTGGCGCTCAAGGCCTACAATAGTACCTGACAACAAACAGGCGGCAATTGCCGGCCAGCTCAGCGGATCAACACTCAGAAATTCAGTCAGCGTCATCGATAACCTCCGTTATTAACCCCGAGTTTAGCAGCGCTGATTGTGGAGAGAAAAGCTGGCGCTGTATTGTTTCTGCAATCGTTACTCCCGGCTACAAAAGCGCTATAGGATCACCCGCCTTAAAGCCGTACAATAGAGCGTTCATTCTTCCTACCGGATACCGCCATGAACGATCAGGTCAATTACCAGAACAACCCGCTGCACGGGGTCAGTTTAAAAAATCTGCTGATTGAACTTGTTGATCATTATGGCTTTGAAATCCTCCATGCGTATCTGAATATCAACTGCTTTAAAACCAAGCCGAGCATTGAATCCAGCGTAAAATTCCTGAAAAAAACCGACTGGGCGCGGGAAAAGGTTGAAGCTTTTTATCTGTATCAGTTTAAAAGCCTGCCGAAAGCCTCCGGTAAACAATTTGCCCTGCCACCCCGTGACCGCATTATTCCGGCCGACCAGACTCCGGGCGAACCTGCGGTACTGAGCCTGGAAGACGCCGAGCGCTTGCGGGCCAAACAGGCAGAAAAAACAGCGGCCTTTGGCCGTGGCGGACGTCCGCAGCGTTCAGGCCAACATCATAGTCAGCGTTCCGGGCAACAGTCCTCAGGGCGCCCTGCCGCCCGTTCAGAACAGCGCCCGCCTGCGCGCAGTCAACGTGATGAGACTACCGATAAACACGATAAGCCGGCGTCCGGCACAAAGGTTGATCCCTGGGCTAAAGCGAAAAAAGCTGCCGAATAGGCTAATGCTGTCCCACAACTTTTAATCAGCACCATAAGTAGCAAAAGCATTGTTTTTAACATCAAAGCCTGTCGCCTCCCAGGGGAACTTATCCCCTTGCCGGCGGGCCGACCCCAGCTTCGCGCTTTCTGGGCCGTATTCCTTGAAACCTTGATATTTACTGGCCGCGCGCCTCATCGGCGAGACTTCGGGCGTCCTGCCCTTCGCCCTGCGGGTCAGCCTGCGGCTGCTCAATTTTGTTCCAGACAAAATTGTCCATGGCCGTGCCGCTTGCGCATCTGACCGCCAGGGATGGCGGAAATGTCGGTTTAGCAGGAGCATTAACCGACCCTGCGGACAGACCAGAAATATCATCGGTTTCTGCGGCGGCCCCAGAGGCGCAGAAAACCCTCTCCGCGATTCCGCTTTTCAAATCAAACGTATTCTTTTAAGTCTCATGTCTCAAACACGGTTTCCTTTGATATGCGGCTGAGCGGATTGCTTAAACCGGCGATCGTGCGGCGCCAGACAACCAGATAATTCTGCGGCCTTCAGAGCAAAACCCTGCCCCGGAACGATGCAGTATTATTGATGTTTTAAAGGGTCGTTCCGGGGCGAATTGTTTTGCGTGCCGCATAATCATTGCAGTTGGCTGGATGAAGCCGGACGCGCCGAAAAGAGAGGATCGTAAGGAGATACCTCTCCTTACAGGGGGCCAGGGGCTTGCCCCGGAAAGGCGTTTCAGATTGAAAAACAGTTCTCGATTAATGCTGCAGTTTGGAGTGACACGATGTCACTCCAAACTGTCGGACAGCAGTGTCCGAATAGGCAGCTTTTTCAGAGCACGATAATACCGAACACTCTATTTATTTCAGCAGCGCTTCAATATCGTCATCACCGGGAATGGTAAAACTGGAGTTGGAGCTGATGATCTGGCCGTCGCGGTTAATCAGGTATTTATAAAAATTCCACTTCGGTGCTGTGTCCTGGCGCGCCACTTCTTTAAACAGCGGATGAGCGTTATCGCCTTTTACCGGCACGGTCGCCAGCATGGTGAAGCTGACACCAAAGTTCTCGAAGCAGATGGTCGCCGCTTCTTCTTCCGATTTGGCTTCCTGATCAAACGAGTCCGACGATACACCAATCACCACCAGACCACGGTCTTTGTATTTTTCGTGAATGGCTTCCAGATCGCCAAACTGCTTGGTGAAGCCACAATGGCTGGCGGTGTTGATTAACAGCACCGGTCTGCCCTGCACCACTTCACACAGATCCAGCGTTTTGGAGCTGTGCAGTTTTTTCATTTTGTGCTGAAAAATCGGTGCACAGGCATTGCCCTCAGCGGTGGTGGTAAAAGCACTGCGATCAATGGCAACCGCCTGGGTTGAACAGGCGCTGACGCTGAGCAGCACAACGCCCATGGCGAGTCGTTTAAGCAGGGGAATAACAGTCATGGTGTTCTCCGCAGGAAAGGGTTGATGTCACAGAACACCAACACTATACAAAACCTATACAACAAGCAATGAGCGCCGCTAAAGGCGGGTTTATTCCATCGCCTCACGCAGGGCTTCATCGAGCTCATTCGGCTCAACCAGCAACGCTTCTTCTTTCAGGTTCGGGAACACCACCAGATAGGTTTCATCGGCGCTCAGGCCCGGTGTCCAGCGTTCCAGCCAGACATCCAGCGCGACGGCTTTGGGGGCGCAATCTTCCCACTCGCCGGTTGCCCACTCAGCGGCATAATCGGCATGGGGCCAGATGGGCAGACAGTTGTCGCCTTCGGAAGTCAGTGTTACCCAGCCTTCGTCGTTGGCCAGACTCCAGATTTCGCCGTTCGCCACGACTTTGTCAATAAAGTGCTGATAGCGCTGATGGTTCGACAATTTCAGGCTGGCCTGATGTTCTTTCGGACTGAGGGGATAACTCATAGCATTCTGCCTTAAGGCCTGACGTAAAAAAGCGCACTATAAGGACTCATGCAGGTTAAGTCATCACCGACTTGCGGCGGGATAACAAAGCCTTCGCTTTTTATACATTGAGCTTCTGTTCCAGATAATCCGCTAACAAACGCACCTTGGGTGAGAGATGGCGACTTTGCGGATAAATTGCCCAGATTCCTTCATTAACAGGCCGGATGGCCGGTAACAGGCTGATCAATTCAGCGCGCTGAATATGCGGCAACACGTAGTAGTCCGGCAGCTGCACGATACCAATCCCTTTTAAGGCGGCGTCCAGCAACGCCGGACCACTGTTGGCGCTGAGGCTGCCGCTGATGTGCACCACCCGTTCGCGGCCGTGTTCTTTAAAGCGCCAGTAATCGAGGGTTCCTGCCAGACAGTTATGCTGCTTCAGTTCCGCCAGTGAATGCGGCTCACCATGGGCCGCCAGATACGCCGGTGCGGCACAGGTGTACTGCTCACGCGACGCCAGCCGACGCGCCACCAGCCGGTCATCATCCAGCTTGCCGAGACGCACCCCCATGTCATAACCGCCATCAATCAGATCAAGCTTCTGGTTAGTAAGCAGATACTGCAGCTGAATCTGCGGATACTGCAGAGCAAAATCATTCAGCAAGGGCGCAATATGACGTTCGCCATAACTCATCGGCGCAGTGATGCGCAGCTTACCCTGCGGCGTGGCCTGCAGATTGCTGAGTGCCAGCTCCGCCTCGGCCAGACCGTCAAGCACCAGGCGACAATGCTGATAATACAATTGCCCCGGTTCGGTTAACGCCACCCGCCGCGTGGTACGGAACAGCAACTCACTGCCCAACCGCTGTTCCAGCGCCCGCACCTGACGGCTCACCTGCGCGGTAGACAACCCAAGTTGCACCGCCGCTGCGGTAAAACTGCAGGATTCCGCCACCGCGACAAACTCACGGATTCCCTCCCACTGGGGGATTGATTGCATCTTTTTCGCTCGATTATTACCAATATGTAAAAGTGATTTTATAACCAGCGGGATTATCTCACCAACAGAAATGATTACACTGCCTGTTCAGAATTTTTTACCCACCACCTTTGCTGTTGGAGATACACCATGACCGCAGAAACCATTACCTGCCGCGCCGCTATTGCCTGGGGCCCGGGCCAGCCGTTATCCGTCGAAGAAGTTCAGGTAGCGCCACCCAAGGCTGGTGAAGTGCGTGTGCGCATCGTTGCCACCGGCGTCTGTCATACCGATGCATTCACCCTGTCCGGTGAAGACCCTGAAGGTATTTTCCCGGCCATTCTCGGACACGAAGGCGGCGGTATTGTGGAATCCATCGGTGAAGGCGTAACCAGCGTTGCCGTTGGCGACCATGTGATTCCGCTGTACACCCCGGAATGTGGCGAATGCAAATTCTGCCTGTCGGGTAAAACCAACCTGTGTCAGAAAATCCGTGCCACTCAGGGCAAAGGCCTGATGCCGGACGGTACCAGCCGCTTCTCGCAAAACGGCAAAACCATTTATCACTATATGGGCTGCTCAACCTTTTCTGAGTACACCGTACTGCCGGAAATCTCTCTGGCCAAGGTCAACCCGACGGCGCCACTGGAAGAAGTCTGCCTGCTGGGCTGTGGCGTCACCACCGGTATGGGCGCGGTGATGAACACCGCCAAAGTAAAAGAAGGCGATACCGTGGCCATTTTCGGTCTGGGTGGTATTGGTTTATCGGCGGTGATTGGTGCGGCCATGGCCAAGGCCTCGCGTATCATCGCTATCGACATTAACGAAAGTAAATTCGAACTGGCGAAACAGCTGGGCGCAACTGACTGTGTAAATCCGAAAAACTTCGACAAGCCGATTCAGGACGTGATCGTCGAGATGACCGATGGCGGTGTGGATTTCTCGTTCGAATGCATCGGTAACGTTAACGTGATGCGCTCAGCTCTAGAATGCTGCCACAAAGGCTGGGGCGAATCGGTGATTATCGGCGTTGCCGGTGCCGGTCAGGAAATCTCCACCCGTCCGTTCCAGCTGGTTACCGGCCGCGTCTGGCGCGGTACCGCCTTTGGTGGTGTGAAAGGCCGCAGCGAACTGCCGGATTACGTTGAGCGTTATTTAAAAGGCGAATTCAAACTGAGTGATTTTATTACTCACACAATGGGTCTGGATGCCATTAACGACGCCTTCGATTTAATGCACGAAGGCAAAAGCATCCGCAGCGTTATTCATTACAACCAGTAAGGGGCTGCTATGACGGACGTGAATACCGATGTTGAGCGCCTCAGCCAGAACAAAAGTTTTGGCGGCTGGCATAAGCAATACCGGCATCAGTCGGCGGTGCTTAACTGCAGCATGCGCTTTGCGATTTTTCTGCCGCCACAGGCCAGTAACGACAACCCGGTGCCGGTACTCTACTGGCTCTCGGGTCTGACCTGTAGCGATGAAAACTTTATGCAGAAGGCCGGCGCCCAGCGCCTGGCCGCTGAGCTGGGCATTGCCATCGTCGCACCGGACACCAGTCCGCGTGGCGACGGCGTGGCCGACGATCCGCAGGGCGCTTACGATCTGGGTTTAGGAGCCGGTTTTTATCTGAATGCAACTCAGCCGCCCTGGGCCGCGCACTACCGTATGGAAGATTATGTCCTGCAGGAATTACCGGCCTTAATCGAAGCGCTGTTTCCGGTCAGCGACAAGCGCGCCATCAGTGGTCACTCGATGGGTGGGCACGGTGCACTGACGCTGGCTCTGAAAAATCCGCAGCGCTTTACTTCGGTATCGGCGTTCAGCCCGATCAGCAACCCGAGCCGCTGCCCCTGGGGCATCAAAGCGTTCAGCGCGTATCTGGGTAACGACCGCGAGCAATGGCTGGCTTATGACAGCAGCGAGTTAATGCGCAACAGCCCGCAAGGTGAACATCTGCCGGCGCTGGTCGATCAGGGCCTGGCCGATGATTTCTTAAGCAACCAGCTGCACCCGGAAACACTGGAAGACGCCGCCCAAGCCAGCGGCTACCCGCTGACTTTGCGCCGCCATGAAGGCTACGATCACAGCTACTATTTCATCAGCAGTTTTATTGATGATCATCTGCGTTTTCATGCGCAGTATTTGGTTGACCGAACAACAGTCTGATCCACTCAGTAATTGTAACCATACCCGACGCTGACTGCACCTCAGCGTCGGGAAATTAACACCGGATGTTTCCTCTGGGCCGGTGATCTTCACAGGCCTATTTCTTCAGTTTGTTTATCGTTCTGAAATTTTTTCTCGCTGACATACTTACGATACGCAAAAACTTAGGACACTCGAAATGACTGGCTGCGCGGCACATAGCCGCATGCTGTAAACCATCCCGCATCATTGTTAATTCTTTAACTTTTTCATCCAACTCTGCAGCCTTGTCTGCCAATAGCTGGCGGTTTATCTGCGTTCCATCTGCAGTAAACATCAGGCTCATTTCATCAAGAGAAAAACCCACCCGGCACCCAAGGGAAATCAATGCCAGTTGATTAATAACACCGGCACTGAACTGACGGCGCAGGCCGTGCCTGCCAACAGAGTGGATCAACCCCTTACTCTCATAATAGCGAATAGTTGATGCAGGTAATCCTGCCTGACGGGCTACTTCACCAATATCCATATCATTCTCCGAACCTACAGTTGACTTAAAGTCGACTTTAACTTGCATACTCACTGTCAGCAATATCAGAACATCAATTAAGGAGCACCGAATGAATGCTGACTTTTGGCATAAAAAATGGGAAAAAGGCGATATCGGCTTTCATGAAGCAACCGTTAACCCGCTACTGGAAGCTCATATCGGGAAATTACAACTATCTGCCGGCAGTCGTATTTTTTTACCTCTGTGCGGAAAAACACTGGATATAGCCTGGCTTTATACCGCTGGCTACCGGATTGCAGGAGTCGAATTAAGTAAGCACGCCGTTTTACAATTATTCAACGAACTCCGCTTAGTTCCGTCTGTTACACCAACATCAATATCAGCCATCACACGCTATTCTGCCCCCGGCATTGATATTCTGGTCGGTGATATATTCGCTGTTGATGCCGGCACTCTCGGTGCCATCGATGCGGTTTATGATCGGGCTGCTCTCGTTGCCCTGCCCGCAGACGACAGAATTATCTACAGTGAACATATCAGCAAAATCAGTGCTGGCGCGATACAGCTGCTGATTACCTATGAATATGCCAGTGAAAAACTGCAAGGCCCGCCGTTTGCGGTAGACGCAGGAGAAATCCATCAAAATTATTCTGCACATTATCAACCGGAAGAACTGGCACAAGAATCCGTTGCCGGAGGGTTAAAAGGTGTCGATGCTGTCAATAAAGTCTGGCTGCTACGTCCCCGGAAAACGACCGGATATCCGTTATGCCAGAGCTGACATTTATTATTGTTTACATTCTGACAGGAATAACCGTTGGGTTTATAGCTGGCTTACTTGGGGCGGGAGGTGGCGGAATTCTTGTTCCATTACTGACGACAATTTTTACCTGGCAGGGAATCAATCCGGAGTATGCCATTCACCTTGCTCTGGGCACCGCTCTGAGCTGTATGATTTTATCGTCTGCTGCCAGTACCCGTGCTCATGCTGCACGCCAGGCTATTGCCTGGAAACTGGTTGGCGGACTGGCAGTTGGTATCAGTGCCGGTGCATTTCTTACAACACACGTAGCTGCAGCAATTAAACCATTCTATATCGCCGTTTTCTTTTCTGCTTTTATGGCCCTGATAGCGCTGCAGGTATTCATTAAATGGCAGCCATCCAGAGACAACCGGCCGATAAGGCAACAGGAACTGATAACCTCAGGTTTTTTCATTGGCGCAGTGTCTGCACTGGCTGCTGTTGGTGGGGGATTCCTGAGCGTTATGTATCTGAGCTACAAAAACATTGATATAAAACGTGCCGTTGCGGCATCCGCTGCAATTGGCCTGCCACTGGCCATTGTGGGCTCAGTCGGCTACATGATCAGCGGTTGGTCAGATACGCTATCACTGCCCCTGACCCTGGGTTATGTCTATCTGCCGGCATTTGTCGTTATCTCAGTCAGCAGTGTCCTGATGGCTCCGCTTGGTGTCCGCTGTTCTCATGCATTGCCAGAAGCAAGCCTGAAAAAAATTTTTGCCATATTGTCGCTGTTGCTTAGCATCAGGATGCTGTTTTCCGTCAGTACATTGCAGATGTAATAAAGGGCAATGGTTTACACCATTGCCCTCTTGTTTACACTATGCGCTGCATATGAGCTCTGTGACAATAAGCCGCTCAGTGCACAAAAATCACTTTCAGCAATAACAGCGCCGACAACACCCAGACCCCAACCGACAGCTCACGCGCCTTACCGCCCAGCACTTTCGCCAGCGCATAAGTGATAAAGCCCAGCGTGATGCCATGGGCAATGGAGAAGGTCAGCGGCGTCATCAGCAGCACCACTGCCACCGGCGCGGCTTCTGTCAGGTCTTCCCAGTCCACTTCTTTCAGCGTAAACAGCATCAGAATAGAGACATAGAAAATCGCACCCGCGGTCGCATAGGCCGGAATCATACCGGCCAGCGGCGCGAAGAAAATACTCAGCAAAAACAGCACACCGACCACAACCGCGGTTAAGCCGGTACGGCCTCCGGCGGAAACACCGGCCGCACTTTCGATATAACTGGTGGTGGTTGAGGTGCCCAGCATCGCGCCGGTCACGGTGGCGGTACTGTCAGCCAGTAAAGCCTGCTTTAAGCGTGGTACCTGGCCATCACTTTTGGTCAGCCCCGCACGCTGGGTTACGGCAATCAACGTGCCGGAGGTATCGAACAGATCGACAAAGAGGAACGCGAAAATAACACTCAGCATCGCCACATCAAAGGCTTCGGCCAGGTTCATCTGCATAAAGGTCGGAGCAATCGACGGTGGTGCAGACACAATGCCCTGATACTCTACATGACCCGTTGCAACGGCAATCACACTCACCAGCAGCACCGCCAGCAGTACCGCACCGTGAATATTGCGCTGGGTAAAAGCAATGATCAGGAAGAAACCAAGGATCGCCATGGCCGGACCGAAATCACCTAAATTGCCCAGACTGACCAGTGTCGCCGGATGCGCCACAATAATGCCGGCATTTTTCAGCGCGATCAGTGCCAGAAAGGCGCCGATACCCGCGGCAATGGCTTTTTTCAGAGTGACCGGAATGGCATTGATCGCCCATTCACGGATCTTAAACAGACTGAGCAGAATAAAAATACAGCCCGACAGGAATACTGCCCCCAGAGCGGTCTGCCAGCTGTAACCCATGCCCAGCACAACACCGTAAGTAAAGAAGGCGTTCAGACCCATACCCGGCGCCAGCGCCACCGGCAGATTGGCCCAGAAACCCATGATAAAACAGCCGACCGCCGCCGCCAGACAGGTCGCCACAAACACCGCACCATGGTCCATACCGGCATCCTCCAGCATCGCCGGATTCACGAAAATAATGTAAGCCATGGTCAGGTAAGTAGTGACACCGGCCAGCACCTCGGTGCGCGTGTTACTGCCGAAACGCGACAGCTGAAACAGCTTTTCCAGCATGGGAAGAACCTCTGTTTGTGAACGAAACAAGTCCAGCGGCCAGCATTCATGCGGCCCCGACCCAAACACATCACTGCCGGGTACGATCCGCATCCAACGGAGGGAGACTTTTTGTGGGCGCGGATTATAATGCCCCGTTTGCCAAAGCCCAAGAAAACCTGACTGAATGGTCGGTTCTTTTGCCGGCCAGCACCGCAGGCCATACGCCGCACACGCTCTTATACCCACGTACATTGCCGTACCCGAACCGACAGAGACAGACCATGAGTGCCTACAGCCAGGAAATTAAAGACGCCATCCGTACCGTAGCCAACTGGCCGGAAGATGGAGTGATGTTCCGCGACATCATGCCGCTGCTGCAGAACCGTGCCGTATTCCGTAAGCTGATCGACAGCTTTGTACACCGCTATCAGGACCAGCAGCTGGATGCCATCGCCGCCATCGACGCCCGCGGCTTTATCCTCGGCGCGCCGCTGGCCTACGAGCTGGGTCTGAGCCTGGTACCGGTACGCAAGAAAGGTAAGCTGCCATTTAAAACCGTGACCCAGAGCTATGATCTGGAATACGGCAGCGCCACCATAGAACTGCATACCGATGCCTTTAAAGCCGGCGACCGCGTGCTGGTGATGGACGATCTGATCGCCACCGGCGGCACCATGCTGGCCGCCTGTGAGCTGGTGCGCCAGCTGCAGGCCGAGGTGGTGGAAGTCGCTGCAATCATTGACCTGCCCGACCTGAAAGGCAGCGAAAAACTGCGTAACGCCGGATTCGACGTTTATGCCATCTGTGAATTTGACGGACACTGAAAGCCCGCTAAGAGATAAAAACCATGAGCCTGCGCCATTTTGTAACCCATCAGATCAGCAAAGACATCAAAGACCCGGCGGCAACGCTGGTATGCAGTGAACAGGAAGCCGATCTCGACAGCGAATTGGTCGCACACTTCTACGCGCAAACAGCCGCACAGTTAAAAGCCGTGCTGACGCAACGCTCCGGTAAACGCTACGGTATTTTTCACCCGGAAATTACCCAGGCACGGGCGCAGATTCAGGATTGGCAGGGCGAGCGCCAGAGCTTTGTTGCCCTCACCCGCCGCCTGAGCAAACAGTTCGCCAACGCCCTCGACAATACCGAGCTGGCACTGGAAGGCTACCTCGCCTTCTTTTACGAGCAGCTGGCCGACAGTGACCGTCTGTACATGTTCCACCTGCGGCGCAAAAGCAGCGTATCGATTAATACCGATATGACGCTGAGCGAAACCCATTATCTGGATTTTTCCAATACCGGTTTTGGCGTCATGCTCAACATCACCGATTGGCTGGCCGATGACGACAGCAAATACCTGACCTTCAGTTTTGGCCGCGGCGACAAACCGCTGCAAAATCAGTTTGCCGAATGCATTGGTTTTACCGATACCTTAAATACCGCCGCCGAAACCGAAGAGTTTCTGGAAATTGTTGATCAGTTCAGCCAGACGCTGAACCCGGAAGACAGCTTTGAATACAAAACCAAAGTGGTCGATTACTGCATTGAGCAGGATCTGCGCGGTGAACCGGTCGTGTTCGATGAGCTGGCCAGCTATATGGAAACCCAGGTCAAAGCCGAACCGGCCAAAGCCTTTGCTCACTATATTGTCGACAAACAAAAAGAACGTCAGCAAAGCCAGCGACAAAACAGCGAGTTAACGCCGGAGCAGCTGGCGGCTCAGGGAGCTTCACAACAGGTAGTGGCGGAAGTCATTAAAACCGAGCTGATTCCCGACCGTAAAAAGCTGCGCGGATTTATCCGCTACAGCGGTAAAAATAAAGACCTGAGCCTGAGTTTCTCTGCCAGCCTGCTGGATAAAGATATTATCTTTGATAAAAGCAGTAACGAGCTGCGCATTACCAAGGTGCCGGAGTCGCTGCTGAAACAATTAAAAGAATCCTGATTACCGGCAACGCGAAAGAATAAAACACCGGACATAAAAAAAGCCGCAACTGCGGCTTTTTTTATGCTTTAACTCAGGATTCAGCACTGTCTTCCGGTTGCAGTTTTTTCAGCAATAACTCACGGATAGAGTCACAGGTGCGGGTCACAATAAAAACGGCTGAGCGTTCGTTATAGGCCAGCAAAGTACTTTCCAAAAAGCCCCATTTACGCTCAACCTGAGTGCGTAATTCCGCATCATCCAGTTCGGCGGTCAACGCCTTGAAGAGTTTATTCTGTTGTTCAATCCCGGTATCCGTTACTGACAGACCGCCAAAAATATTGATATTAAAAAACAGATAAGCAGAAACTATATGCTCAAGACTGTCGAGCATATTCAGTATGCGGCGGGTTTCATTATCCAGTACGGTCGTATCAGGAATACTGCCATCGAGAACGGCATACAGTTTGTTGTAATTTTCTTCCAGGCGGATAGAAAAGTTAACGTCTTCCGCTTTGGCTGCAAGCGCACGGTTGTCATTAACAAACTGCGTCATCTCCTGCCATGCGGGAGCCAGCTCAGGCCAGTTTGGTTTAAGAGCATTCGCCAATGTCTGGCCTTCCGCTAAAACGGTATCCAGACGCTGTGCGGATTTACGATCACCATGCTGTAAAGAATAAAGGCTGAATTCAGCACTGCTGCGATAGGCCAGTGTCTGCAATAACAAGCGCTGGCGCACGGTGTCTGCACTCAGATTGACCTGAGTCTGGCCATCAGTGGCTTTATTAACCGGGCTTTCGTCAGCATTTACCTGAGCTGTATTCATCAATACTGACCCAACGGTCACCATCAGTAACAACAGATGCTTCACTCGTTCGTACTCCTTGTTGGCGGTGAGCACTCGATAAAGAGCGCCGGACAGTTTACCTGCCGCTTGTTTTTTTTCATTGGCTGAACCTTCTCTTTAACCGGGCCACAGTGTCAATAGTGGTTTGTTATTAAGGCCGACACTAACCCCCGAAAATCTTCCATACATCCTTTTTATCACTAAGTAAGATAAGATTGTCGCGATAAAACATGACATTTGGCTATTCCGTTCCAATTCATACAAACGAATATGCCAATATTATTACAGAGGCTTTTAATGACCGAGCACAACATCAGCCACTGGCAACACTCCCATCATTTCAGTGGCAGCAACCCCGATGGCGAACGGAATACATTCTATGTTCTGCTTCTGACCGTCGTCACCATGGTGGCTGAAATCGTCGCCGGCGTCTGGTATGGCTCAATGGCGCTTCTTGCCGATGGCTGGCATATGGGCACCCACGTTGCTGCTTTTCTGATTACGTTATTCGCCTATCGCTATGCCCGTCGCCATGCCGACAATCCGGCTTACAGTTTCGGTACCGGGAAAGTCAATGTGCTGGGCGGATTTGCCAGTGCCGTTGCGCTGGCGGTGGTGGCGTTGGTGATGTTGGTTGAATCGGTGGTGCGGGTATTTGAACCACACGCCATTCAATTTGATCAGGCAATTCTGGTGGCCCTGCTGGGTCTGGCGGTGAACCTGGTCAGCGCCCTGCTGCTGAAAGATCACCATCATCACGATCATGGTCATCATGGCCATGCACACCACGACCACGATCATCATGATGATCACAGCCATAGCGGCCATGACCATAATCTGCGTGCGGCGTACCTGCATGTGCTGGCCGATGCCATGACCTCGGTATTGGCCATTGCTGCCCTGCTTGGCGGTAAATACCTCGGTCTTAACTGGCTGGATCCATTAATGGGAATTGTTGGTGCACTGATTATTTCACGCTGGGCGATCGGCCTGGTAAAACAAAGCGCACCGGTACTGCTCGACGCCAGCATCAACGATCAACAACGCGCCGCGATCCGCCAGACAATAGAGCAGGACGGTGATAATCAGGTGGCAGATATTCATATCTGGAAAGTCAGCGGTAATGATTACGCGGCGATTATTTCACTGGTGACTCATCAGCCGCGCCACACCGACCACTACAAAGCGCTGTTAAGTCCTTTCAGCCAGCTGACACATATCACGATTGAGGTGAATGAGTGCCACTTACCGGAGTGCCCGGTGAACCGGCCGCAACATTAAGCGGAACCAAAACAAGACCGGGAACGTCTGTAGCAGAAAGTATCGATACCAGAAAACGTCAATACCAGAAACAACGAACCGGAAACACAGTGCAAGGGAGTGCCAATGAATAATCTCGCAGATAATATCTGGTCTTTTGACGGGGAAGCAGTGCCTTTTTTCACCCTTCCCTACACCACCCGCATGACGGTTATCCGCCTGTCCTGCGGCTCGCTCTGGGTACACAGCCCTATTCGTCTGAATGAGGCGCTGAAACAGCAGATTGACCAGCTCGGTCCAGTTCGCTATCTGATCGCGCCGAATCAGCTCCATCATCTTTTTCTGCCCCAGTGGCAGCAACAATACCCCGATGCCCAACTGTTCGGTACTCAGGGCGTCCAGAATAAACGTCCGGATATTCGCTTCGACGGAATATTCACTCCCGGCTTTACCGCCCCCTGGCAGGACGAGATAGAACAACTGCTGTTTACCGGCTCCGCGGTAATGGAAGAAGCCGTCTTCTTTCACAAAGCATCAAAAATACTGATCGTCACAGATCTGATCGAAAATTTTGCTCCGCAGTCTTTTACCCCACTGAAACGCCTGCTGGCCAAAGCCGCGGGCATTCTCGCCCCCAATGGCAAAATGCCGGCCGACTGGCGTTTAAGCTTTTTGTTTCACAAAGCTGAAGCCCGCGCTCATATGCAACGGATTATTGGCTGGCAGCCAGAGAAAATCAGCATGGCACACGGTCTGATTATCGAAAAAGATGCCGTTGCTTTTCTGCACCGCTCATTCAGCTGGCTGAATCTTAAACAAGAGGATGTGCAATGAGAGCGTATACAGGTTCCTGCCACTGCGGCGCAGTAAGTTTTTCTTTTAAACATAAAGAAATAAGCGAAGGCCTGCGTTGCAATTGCTCCATTTGCATCCGTAAAGGCGCTTTAATGACCAGCTTTGTGCTGGCTGCGAATGAGATAACCATCAACGTACAGAATGATTCTCTGGCCACCTATGAATTTTCCAGCGGTATCGCCAAACATCACTTCTGCCGCCATTGTGGCATTTATACGTTTCACCAGACCTTGCGTAAGCCCGGTCATTACCGGATGAATATCGGCTGCATTGAAGGTATCGACCCGTTCAGCCTGCGTACTGAAGTGTTTGATGGTGCGGCGCTGTAAGGCGCCGCATTGCGCTTTTAAAAGTGCTTCAGCTCTTTTTACCAGCGTCTTCGGCAATGCGCTTTACTACCCGAGCAGCAGCGACAAAACCAAAGGTGCCGGTCACCATGGTCGCCGATCCAAAGCCCGACGAACAATCCAGCCGTGTGCTGTCACCCTCGAACGATTTGGTCTGACACACGCTGCCGTCCGGCTGCGGATATTGCAATTGTTCGCTGGAGAACACGCAGGGAATGGAATAGTTGCGTGCGGCATTGCGCGAGAAATTGTACTCCCGCCGCAATATTGAGCGCACTTTCCGCGCCAGCGGATCATTAAAGGTTTTATTTAAATCGGCGATCTGAATCTGGGTAGGATCGGTCTGCCCCCCGGCGGCTCCGGTGGTCACAATCCGGATTTTATTGCGTTTGCAGTGGGCAATCAAGGCGGCTTTGTTTTTCACGCTATCGATGCAATCAATCACATAATCCATGCCAGTATGGATTAATTCACGCTGATTATTGACGGTCACAAATTCCATCAGCGCATGCACTTTGCACTCCGGATTGATACGGCGGATACGCTCGGCCACGGCTTCGACTTTCAGTTTGCCGATATCGCCACCCAGCGCATGGATCTGACGATTGGTGTTGGTCACACAGATATCGTCCATATCAATCAGGGTAATTTCCCCGACACCGGAGCGGGCCAACGCTTCCGCCGCCCAGGAACCCACGCCGCCAATGCCGACCACACAGACATGGGCGGCATGCAAACGCTGCAAACCGGCAACACCGTATAAACGGCCGATACCACCAAAACGATCAAGATAGTCGGGAGTCATGCACACCTTCAGAAACACCGGGCGTACATCGCAAAGAATGCCGCCGTTAACAGAACGGCGCGCAGTATATCAGAGGCTTGAGACGCGGGCTGCCTGCAGATCCGTGGCAGCCGAAGCCTGAACACTGACGGCAGAATCTTTACGGCGTAACCAACGGGCGGTTTCAGCAATGCGGCGCAGCGAAGGCTCACCACGGTCATACTTCAGCAGCAACGATTTGGCTTCCGAGGCCGGCAGCTCTCCCATCAAGCCCGCTTTCAGCTCAGGGATCGGCGCAATACGTGCGGTCAATGTGCTGACCAGCAGAGGCAAAAAAGATGCGGATAAACGCGCATGCTCACGGTAGTTCAGAGTAACAACCGCAGCGTCACCGTCATGCTCAATGGTCAGATGATCGTTGGCTTTCAACGGGCCTTTGACCAGAGCGAAAAAGGTGTTCAGGTCGGCAGCATAGGTAGTCCAGACATCATCGCTGTGTACCACGGCAAAAGCTTCCTGCCATAACTGACGAAAACGATAAGCACTGATCTTTTCTTCCACCACCTTAAACTCAAGGCGCTGTGGCGCGACAGCCGAGGCTGACTCATGGCTCTCTGTACCCACCGGAGCGGTATAGAGTGCTGTCAAAAACCAGGGTTTATTGAGCGTCTGAAAAATACCAACGCCCTGTAACTCATCAGCCTGACACTGGAAGGACCAGATCAGGGCAACAACAACGGTTAACAGATTACGCATGGTGAAGCCTCCACTCCTGCTTTCAAACAACTCAATAAACACCCGTATCATGTGCCCGCCGACCATCGCGCTCAACGACCCTTTGCGCCATTAGAGAAAGGTTTTGCAACCATTGAAAGTGTGACCTAATTCCTTGTTTTTAATAATAAAAGTGGATCATCAATTGTGAGCAAGAACGAAGCGGAAAGGGATATCAAACTCGAAACTTTCGCCCTGCAACAGGTCTGGTACCGGAGGGTATGGCGCAGCTTTTTTCGCCGCCCGCAACGCCGCCCGGTCGAGTAACCTCAGCGCCGAACTTTCACTGGTGTCGGCCAGCAATAACTCACCGTCTCGATTCAACTGCAAGCTCACGCGTACCGTGCCTTCCAGACGTTTACGCAAGGCCTGATCCGGGTACTGAACCTGGTGATTGGCCTGACGCAACAAGGCACGGTAATACTGCATTTCAGCCTGCTGACGGGCAATCATCAGCGCCTTTTCCTGTGCCTCTCTTTCGCGCAGCATTTCCTGCTCGGTGTTCAAGCGCTCAGCAAGCGCCGGCGATAGATTTTCAGCCTGTTTTTCCCCGGCGGCCGGAGCAGCCAAAACAGCCTCCTGCACTCGGCGCGATGGCTCCTGTGACGCAGGATGTGACAATTTTGGTACATTCGATGCCACCTTTTGCGCCACGCCCGTTACATTAATAGCCCGTACCTCAGGCGCGGCTGTGACGACCTGCGACTCCGCAGTGTGACCGCCATCACGCTTCTGCCATCCGGCAATAACCTCTGCCCGTCCCGGCTTAACCCTTTTTGCCTCCCAACTGACCTCCAGCTGCGCGCGTGCTGCGGGTTTCATCCGCAACAGATCTTCACGAAATCCCGGCGACTGCGGAAATTTGCCAATCCAGGCCGCCAGTAACAAGCGGACAAAACTGCCATCGCTGATCACCAATACCTCGATGTCATTTATCAGTACCCGGCATGGTCCACTTTCATTGGAAATCAGCAGCCGGTCGCCTTCCAGCAGATCGTCCTTCAACAGGTTGGTAAAACGGCTGACATCCTCAACCCGGGCATTCATCTCTGCTTCGCTCAGATTGATCGCCAGCCCCTCATTCCACAGGCGATAGAAACGCCGCGGCGAAATACGCTCGGTCAGCACACGAATTTCCAGGCTTAGTGGCTGCTCAGCCGTCAACCATTGCCGACTGTCAGACAAATCACTGTAAATAGCCGCCAGGTAGACATCGTTATTCAGCCGGCGATAAGTCCCCATCGCCTGCAGCTCAAGCGCCTGCGAAGGCACCAGCCAGAACACCAGAAAGAAAAGTAAGAAGCGCATCGTCGGTCATCCTGAGAGATTTCCGGCGATTCTAATAAAAAAAGATGACAGAAAATTGTCGGAGCCGCCCATCCTGACGATCCGCACAAGATCAGGGATCAGGACAAGTTGACCAGCTCAATAAAAGACGTGAGCGGCAATGCATCGCGTACCAGCTGCTCCTGGCGTTCGGGGTTGCGGATATCCTGCAGGGTTACCCGTGCCAGCACCTGAGTAATTAACTGGTTAATCCCCCCCCAGTTGGCCGATAACGAGCAACTGGCGGTGATATCACATTGGTGATCATCGGCCGCACATTCGGTCAGAGCGACCGGACCTTCAAAGGCCTGCACCACATCCAGCATACGGATTTGTCCCGGTGCACGGGCCAGGCGGTAGCCGCCACGGGCACCACGCTGCGCCATCACCAGGCCACTGTCGACCAGTGCTTTCATCACCTTGCGTACCGTCGGCAAGGCCAGCCCGGTCAGACCGGCAATGTCATCGGTCGACAGCTTAAGCGCCCCGGCCTGCGCCAGCTCGTTCAATACAACCACACCATAATCGGTGAGCTTGCCTATTTTCAGCATACAACCTGCCTTGTCTGATACATGGATAATGCCCAGACCAAACGAGAATTTGTCGCGATTGGTCAGAATTCATCCGCTTTGCTAGAATGCGCGCATCCATTAAAGCATACCAATACGGTATTGATTAATATACCCGACTAAATTACTCTGTTATTACCCTGACTTGCGTTAGAATGCCGCGCTGAAACAGCGCACAGCCGATCGGGCATCCCTCAGGACGAAGCGGATGACATCGGGGTAAACGCCAGACGCGGGTCCGGCAGCAAAGCAGGCTCACTGAACGAGCCAACGTGCAGATCGGGCCGCATCCATACGAGAGAGTTCACTATGAGCAGCAACGCTGAAATCGAACGCCGCATTGGTAATGAATACCAGGCCGGCTTTGTTACCGACATTGAATCAGACACCATCGAAGCGGGCCTGAGCGAAGATGTTGTGCGTTTTATTTCCGCCAAAAAAGGTGAGCCCGAGTGGATGACCGAATGGCGTTTAAAAGCTTTCCGCGCCTGGCAGGAAATGAAAGAACCAAGCTGGGCAAATGTGCATTATCCGGAAATCGACTTCCAGGCACTGTCTTATTACTCCGCGCCGAAAAGCATGGCCGACAAACCGAAAAGCCTCGATGAGGTTGATCCGGAACTGCTGCGCACCTATGAAAAGCTGGGCATTCCACTGCACGAGCAGATGGCTCTGGCCGGCATTGCTGTGGACGCCGTATTCGATTCGGTATCGGTTGCGACAACCTTCCGCTCCAAACTGGCCGAAGCCGGTGTTATTTTTATGCCGATTTCCGAAGCCGTGCATGAGCATCCGGAACTGGTAAAAAAATACCTCGGCACCGTGGTGCCACAGCGCGACAATTTTTACGCTGCACTGAACTCAGCCGTATTTTCCGATGGCTCCTTTGTGTATATCCCTAAAGGCGTGCGCTGCCCGATGGAACTGTCCACCTACTTCCGTATTAACGAAGCCAAAACCGGTCAGTTTGAACGCACCTTAATCATTGCCGACGAAGGCTCCCACGTAAGCTATCTCGAAGGCTGCACCGCGCCGATGCGCGATGAAAATCAGCTGCACGCAGCGGTGGTTGAACTGATTGCACTGGACAACTCCGAAATTAAATACAGCACCGTGCAAAACTGGTATCCCGGCGATAAAGAAGGCAAAGGCGGTATTTACAACTTCGTAACCAAGCGTGCCGTTGCCCACACCAATGCCAAAGTCAGCTGGACGCAGGTGGAAACCGGTTCGGCCGTCACCTGGAAATACCCAAGCTGTGTATTAAAAGGCGACAACTCGGTGGGCGAATTTTATTCCGTCGCATTAACCAATAATTATCAGCAGGCCGACACCGGCACCAAGATGATTCACCTGGGTAAAAACACCCGCTCGACCATTATTTCCAAAGGTATTTCGGCCGGTAAAAGTCAGAATGCTTATCGTGGTCTGGTGCGTATGAACCCAACCGCAGCCGGTGCACGTAACTACACCCAGTGTGATTCACTGCTCATCGGTGACCAGTGCGGGGCTCATACCTTCCCCTACATCGAAAGCAAGCATCCGTCGGCGGTGATTGAACACGAGGCCACCACCTCGACGGTGAGTGACGACCAGTTGTTCCTCTGCCGTCAGCGCGGTATCGATACCGAGAAAGCCGTTTCTATGATTGTGAACGGTTTCTGTAAAGAGGTATTTAAAGAACTACCGATGGAATTCGCCGTAGAAGCCGGGAAGTTACTGGAAGTTTCATTGGAAGGCTCTGTCGGCTGATTCAATGCCTGACGTTACACCTCCGCACATTAAAAAATTGCAACTCATCCGCCAAGGCGGATGACAGACTGAAAAAAGGTACTGCTAACCATGATCAGCATTAAAAACCTGCACGCCAACGTTGAAGACAAAAACATTCTCAAAGGTCTGAACCTGGAGATTAAACCCGGTGAAGTGCACGCCATCATGGGACCAAACGGTGCTGGTAAAAGTACGTTGGGTAATGTGCTGGCAGGTCGTGACAATTACGAAGTGACCGAAGGTACAGTCGTTCTGAATGGCAAAAACATTCTCGAGATGGAGCCAGAAGAGCGCGCCCGTGAAGGTCTGTTTCTGGCGTTTCAGTACCCGGTGGAAATCCCCGGTGTCTCCAACCTTGAATTTTTAAAAGCCTCTGTGGATTCTGTTCGCGCTCATCAGGGCAAACCGGCACTCGACTCCGTACAATTTTTAAAACTGGCGCGGGAAAAATGCAAAGCCGTAAACCTTGACCAGAGCTTCCTCAAGCGTGGTGTTAACGAAGGCTTTTCCGGTGGCGAGAAAAAGCGCAACGAACTGATGCAAATGATGCTGTTGGAACCTTCCCTGTGCATCCTCGATGAAACCGACTCCGGTCTGGATATTGATGCCCTGCAGGTGGTCGCCGAAGGCGTGAACGCCATGCGCGATGCCAACCGCAGCTTTATTGTGGTTACCCACTATCAGCGGTTGCTTGATTACATCGTACCGGATTACGTACACGTACTGGCCAATGGCCGTATCGTAAAATCCGGCGGTAAAGAACTGGCGCTGGAACTGGAAGAAAAAGGCTACGGCTGGCTGGAAAGCGCAGACAACGGAGCGGCGTAACATGGCAGAACAGTTTCACGCACAACAACTGGCGCTGGCGTCTGAGCAAGCCCGCAATCCATTACTGGCCGCATTAAACGCCGCCGGTCAGCAGGCTTTTGCCGCCGCCAGTGTGCCTAACCGTAAAACCGAAGCCTGGAAATACACTTCACTGCACAACCTGCTGACCGGTGATTTTCAGCGTACTGCCAGCCAGTCGGAATTAACCGCTGAGTTGCGCGAAGCGGCAACCCTGGGCAATTTAAAAGCACCGCGTCTGGTGTTTGTTAACGGCCAGTTAAATAACGAATTGTCTGATGCCCTGGCGCTGGAACAGGTCACCCTGTTCAGCCAGGCCAATGCTGCGCAGCAAGCGCTAATCAGCCAACATCTGGGCACTGTTCTGGCACAGGCCGCCGATAACAAAAGCGGCAGCGCACATTTATTTAACGATCTGAATAATGCCGCCGTTAATGATGGCGTGCTGATTCATATCGGCAAAAATCAGCGCCTTGAACAGCCACTGCAGATCAGCTGGCTGACCACAGCAGAAGCGCAGCCTTTCAGCCTGAACGGCCGCCTGCTAATGATTCTGGAAAATGGTGCCGAAGCCACACTGGTAGAACATTACGCGTCAGACGAACAGCAGCAGAACAGCTTTACCAACGCTCTGACCGAGCTGGTAATAGGTGACAACGCCCGCCTGCAACATTACCGTCTGCAATTAATGCAGGAAGATGCCCTGCATATCGGCAGTACGCATGTAGCGCTGGCGCGCGACAGCCAGTACAACGCGTTCCATCTCGGTTTAGGCACACGGCTGACCCGTAACGATATTGTGATTAATCACAACGTTGGTGGATCGCACTGCGAGCTGAACGGCGTGTACATTCCGCAAAATCAGCAGCTGCTGGATTTCCACACCTGCGTTGAACACAAAGTACCGCATTGCACCAGCAATGAGGTGTTCCGCGGCATTATGAATGACAAAGCCCGCGCCGTTTTTAATGGCCGGATTCATATTCATCCGCAGGCGCAGAAAACACTGGCGCAGCTGAGCAATAAAAACCTGCTGCTGACCAACACCGCCGAGGTTTATACCAAGCCAGAACTGGAAATCTATGCCGACGACGTGAAATGTGCCCATGGCGCTACCGTTGCTCAGCTGGAAGAGAAAGCCATGTTCTATATGCAAAGCCGTGGCATCAGCAAAAAAGAAGCCGAAGTCATGCTCAGTTTCGGCTTTATTAACGAACTGCTGGAAGCCCTGCCACACGAAGACATTGCCTTGGTACTGCGCCCATTACTGGCACGCCGTTTTGGTCGCGACCAATCATTAAGCCGCCACCTGCTGGAAAACGACATCAGCGGAGATAACGCATGAGCAGCCTCAGTGCGGAACAATTAACCAGCCTGCGCCAACAGTTCCCTGCCCTGCATCAGGAAGTGAACGGCAAGCCATTAATTTATCTGGATAACGGCGCAACCACGCATAAACCGAACGCGGTGATTAACGCGCTGGTTGATTATTACCAGCAGCATAACTCCAATGTTCACCGTGGTGCTCACACCCTGAGCGACCGTGCCACCGAGTACTTTGAAAACGCCCGTAAAACCGTGCAGTGTTTTTTAAATGCGGCAAAACCAGAAGAAATTGTCTGGACCAAAGGCACGACGGAGTCGATCAACCTGGTAGCCGCAACCTGGGGCAGAAGCAATATTAAAAGCGGTGACCGTATTCTGGTCAGCGCGATGGAACATCACGCGAATATCGTTCCCTGGCAAGTATTGTGCGAACAGACCGGTGCCGAACTGCAGCCCATCCCAGTGCTGGAAAATGGTGAGCTGGATATGGTGGCCTTTGAATCTTTACTGACGCCAGACGTAAAGCTGGTATCAGTGGTGCACGTATCCAATGCACTGGGCACGATTAATCCGGTAGCTGACATTATTCGTCTGGCTCATGCCAATGGCAGTAAAGTGCTGATTGACGGTGCCCAGGCGGTTGCCCACTGGGACATCGACGTACAGGCACTGGATGCCGATTTTTATGCGTTCTCCGGCCATAAACTGTTTGGACCGACCGGCATTGGCGTACTTTATGGTAAAGAAGCATTACTCAATGCTATGCCGCCCTATCAGACCGGTGGCGAAATGATTGAACACGTCAGCTTTGCCAAAACCACTTATAACGGTCTGCCGTATAAATTCGAAGCCGGCACCCCCAATATTGCCGGAGCAATCGGCCTTGCCGCTGCCGTCGATTATTTAAACGGCCTTGATCGTGTCGCCCTGGCCGCGCATGAAGATGCATTACTGGCCCGCGCCAACGAACGTGCAGCAGAAATTGGCGGCATCCGGATTATTGGTAACGCGGCGCATAAAGCCTCGGTGTTTGGTTTTATTCTTGAAGGCGCACATCCGGCTGACGTTGGCACCCTGCTCGACCAGCAAGGCATTGCCGTGCGTACTGGGCACCACTGCGCTATGCCGATTATGGAACAATTTAAAGTACCGGGTACCGTACGGGCGTCTTTCACTTTCTACAATACACTGGAAGAAGTGGACGCTTTGTTTAAAGGCCTGGAAAAAGCCAAAATGTTTTTACTCTGAGGATGGAAGGACAATGACGACCGAAACCTTTGATCCAAACGCACAGCCTGCAACATACGATCCCAACGCTATTGCCAGCGCCAGTATGACAGAAGCGGCCATTAACCATATCCGCAAACAGCTGGCCAAAAATCCGGCCATGAAAGGCATTCGCCTGGGCGTTAAAAAAAGCGGCTGTTCTGGTTTTAAATACGATATCGAATTCGTTGAACAGGCTCATGACGGTGATCAGACCATTCAGGTGGCCGACGACATTCAGTTATTCATTGCTGCCGATGCCGCACCCTATGTACGCGGAACCGAAATTGATTTCAGTAAAGAAGGTCTGAACAGCACCATTAAGTTCAACAATCCGAATGCCAAAGATCTGTGTGGCTGCGGCGAATCGTTTTCTGTCTGACCAACGCAGCCTACGTTGCCTGAAGTTTATTGCACAACGCTGTAACGTTTATGAAGCGCTGTAAGCGCAGTCGCTTCACCAAGGAGTAGATGTGGAAAGAAGAATGGTCGTGGCTCACTCAGCCTGCCCTGCGCGAATGGTGCCATCCGGTACGCCGACCACCATTCCGGCTGGTAGCTTTGTAACCATTAATCAGGCGCTCGGTGGCAATTACACCGTCACACTGAATGGTAATATGCTGCGCGTTGATGGCACCGATGCCGCAGCGCTGGGCCTGGAATCCGAAGAAATTGAATTTGAACAACGCAGTGATGGCTTAGTCCACGAAGACCAGATTCGTCAGGCGCTGCGCACCATTTACGATCCGGAAATTCCGGTTAACCTGCTCGACCTGGGGTTAATTTACGGCATTCATATTGATAACAAAGCGGTTAAAATTAACATGACGCTGACCGCACCGACCTGTGGCATGGGGCCAGTGTTAATTTCTGATGTTAAATACCGTGTTGCCAAAGTCCCGAATGTAGAAAGCGTTGAAGTCGAACTGGTCTTCGATCCACCCTGGGGTCGCGACATGATGACGGAAGAAGCGCAATTAGAAGCGGGTTTATTCTTCTGATAAAAAAACGGGGCCGAGGCCCCGTTTTTCGCGACTGAAAGTAGCTCCCACAGACTGTCACTCCCACAGAAAGTCGCTCCCACAGAAAATAGCGCTCAGCCTAACTCGCTTGACCTCAGTGATCCGGTTCTTTAGTTCCAGCCGGATTCAAATCCAGCAGCATGTGGCCATAAATCGACTGGCTCTGTAAATCCACCACAATCACCATCGCGACGCCCTGATACTGACTGTTAATCAGCACGTGTTCGTATTTGTCGTCCATACGGTACACATGGGTGACATTACCGGCACGGCAATCGGCAAAGGCAAAGTCTTCTGCCGGAATCGCGGCAACGTATTCCCAGAAATCAACAATCGGTTCGCCCGCCTCAACCCGCTTAGGGTTGGTGCGGGTTTCATGGAATTCCAGCGGATTCAGCTTACGGGTTTGCATTTAAAATCTCTCGTTAAAACAGCTTCTTCAATTTATCTTTGGCTTTTTCTGCCGCTTCTTTTTTCTTGCGCTCGGCTTCAGCTTTAGCGGCTGCCTTTTCTGCATCCAGTTTGGCTTTGGCTTCTGCTTTTTCACGCTCTGATTTTTCGCGGGCTTCACGTTCCTTCTGCGCTTGGTAATCTTCCAGATTCTGACCAGCCAGCTGCGATACTTTGCTCAGTCGCTGCTCCAGAGAGCCTTCAAGCTGATTAAACTCGCCAAGCTTACCGGCATAATCACCGATATAACGTTGTAGCTTCTGATCCAGTTTCGCCTGTAATTTCGCTTCCAGCTCCGCTTGTTTATCTTTCAGGCGGGCACCGAAAGCGGCGTTCAGCTGCTTATCCAGATCAGAGCCTAATTTAAAGTCAGGGCCGGTAATCTTCCCACTGGCACTGGCATTAACATCAAACTGCTGTACTTTTTCCAGCGCCAGCCCCAGTTCTTTGGCAAAGGTTGTTTTACCCTGACTGGTGAATTGAGCACGACCAAACTGCGCATCACTTTTAGCATTCAGCTTACCCTGGCTGACAACCGCGAGCCCCTGAATCTGTACCAGTGAGGATGCCAGTTTGGCTCCGGCAACGCCCAGGTTCATATCACGCAGCTGCCAGTCTTTTATGTTCAGCGTCAGCGTATCAGTACCCGGCGTTTTACGGTGGTCGAGTACAATATCCACGCTCATATCTTCAACCTGCTTTAAGCCTGAGCCGTTAACCAGAATACGTGTCGGGCGCCCGAGCACTGACGGTTCACTGGTAATATCCTGCGCATTAATCAACAGATTTCCGGAAGCTGTGCTCGCTGTCAGCTGCGCATTGCGCAGTAAAAATCCCGGCCACGGGTCAGCCGACGGAAAATGCACAAAGCGGCCATCACGCGGTGCTCTGGCTGTTTCCTGCGCAGCATTTTCCTGCTCGTCTTTCGCCAGGTAGGGTTTTACTTTTTCGTACCAGTACAGCGCTTTTTCTGCCCACTCGCCGGCTTGCTCGCCAAACAGTAAAGCACTCATATTGGCCGCACCACCGGCGTTCAGCTGGTATTTACTGCGGATACTTTTAAGATCGTCTCCCGGTGCTGCTTTTAACGCTTTGAGCTTATCGCTGATATCGCTGCGGGCATCCGCCAGCGTTTTCCTTGCGCTGGCAATGGCCGCTTTATCCTGCTTAAAGCGGGCTTTCAGTTCGTCCAGTTTCTTTTTACGGGCTTTAAAATCATCCAGCGATTTAAAACTGCCAGAAGTCAGGGCTTTTAATTCCTGCTCGTACTGGCTCAGAGCTTTATCATCGGGAACATTACGCAGCGCATTATCGACAGCATTTTTATGGCTGGCATAACTTTGCTGGAATTCATTACCCGCATGTTCCGTACGCAGCGATTCACGCGCCAGAATGTCATCCGCACTGGGCAGTTCGACATTTTTCAATACAGAATTGTTGTTTTCTTTTTCGGCAGTCTGTTCAGCGACAGTCTCCTCCTGAGCTGCTTTTTTCTCCAGTGCGCCAGAGGTCGTGCGGGCGGTATTAAACTGCAGATTATCGACGGCCAGATCACGGATAATGGCTTTGCCTAAAAACAGTGGCGCCAGTTCCAGTTCGGCGGTGGCTGTATCCAGCTGCAACACATTGCTCATCGGTTTGCGGCTATCAGCCACCGTTAAGCCATGAATCACAAAGCCCAGAGGGTTTAAACTGAGCGACACACTGTCGACTTCGACTTTGGCGTCAGCCGCATCGGAGCCAAAGGTTTCGATGCCTTTTTCAATTAACGGGCCGGCAACAAATAAGAACAGTGCTGCCACAATCAGAGAAATAATGATAAATGCGGCCAGGCCTGACCAGCGAATCCATTGCTTCATAGCCTTACTCCGCGATTGATTTGTACAGGTTATAGAACTTAGAGGCTTTTAATACCTGCGCAATTTTGAGCTTATTGAACCACGCCAACAAACGATGACGATAAAGGTTAATCAACACTTTACTGAGGACAAAAACCGGTACGGCCGCCAGCAGACCAATAATCAGACCTCCCAGAACCAACGAATGATTAAACGCCGTCATACGCCAGAAATCGTTCTGATACATTGCCTGCCAGGTGTCCACTAACGCCGGATTCGCCAGCAGGCTTTCTCCCAGACGCGCCGCGTAAGGATCAATAAACCAGGCCAGTAACGAAAAGGCGGCCACTCCGAGGAAAAATGCGCTCAGATTGATGCGCAGAATAAAAGCCAACAGCACAATTAAAGCGTTATGAACGCTCATTAAGGGAGTCAGGGCGATGATCAGCGCCAGTGAAAAAGCCAGTGCGATCTGACCCGGCGCCGATTCAGAATTCAGCGCTTTCAGCAATTTGGCCAACATACTTAACATAATGCGTTCCCGGCATCCGATTGAATGCCCAACACTATACCATGTGACTTGTGACGGAACAGTGGACGTCACGGGTCAGATAAAACCAGAAAAGAAAGCGGCTCAGCCTCTGCGGAAACGCAGCGCAATCAATACCCCGGTAATAATCAGCGCCATCGCCAGCAGACTGAGCATGTCGGGAATTTCCGCCAGAATCAGGCTGCCCAGCAAGGTTGCCAACACAGGCACCAGCAGTTGCAGTTGTGCCGCGCGCTGCAGACCCAGTGCCGGTAACAGACGATACCAACCCCAATATCCCAGACCGGAAGCCAGCACGCCGGACGCCAGCGCCAGCAGGATGCCTTGCCAGGTCAGCGCGCTGACAAAACCATCGACATCAACGCTGGCATCTTGCACCCACCACCAGCCAAACAGGGGTAACAGCAGCAAAGTGGCACTGACAAAAGCCCCCTGCACATCACGCAACGGTTGCGCAGACCCCTGACCGAGCACCACAAAAGCCGCCCACCCCAAACCAGACAACAACATGAGGGCAGAAGGTATTAAGTCCGGCAGTTCATTACCCGGCAACAGCAGCATCACCAAACCGATAAAGGAAATAACCACTCCGGCCAGTGCCATGCCCTGCAGCCTCTGACCACGACGGTGCGCCACCAGCAACAAACTGAGCTGAACGGTGGCAAATAAAATAAAAGCCCCCACGCCGGTATCCAGCGCAAGATAGGCATAAGCAAAAGCCAGCGCATACAGCAGCAGAGCCGATCCGGTCACCAGGTCGCGGCGCTGTAACTGAGGGCAACGGTTCAGCAGCAACAATAAGGTCAGTGTGAGGGCGCCACTGCCGAGACGCAGCAGACTGAAGATCAATGGATCAAGGTCGTAAACCACCAGCGCCCAGCGGCACAGTAAAGAGTTCGCGGCAAAAGCCAGCAGCACACACAAGGTCAGCACGAACATATAAAGACTCCGGTCAATATCGGGCTGACCGGTGAACGCATCAGGCCAGCTCTGAAGTGGCCAGACGTTCTACCAGATCTTCTTTGATGTCCAGATATTCATGCTCCGGCAAAGCGAGATGCTCCAGCGTGCGGACAAGCAGCCGGTCCAGACTGGCGCGGCTGGCAAAATTCCAGTAGCGGTGATACTCCTGACTGATATCTTTGGCCAGGATCAGCAGCGCATTAGCATTTTTGACGTCATCACTCACCTGAGCCTTCCCCATCAAGGCCGCCTGAGCGTGGGCCTGCAGTGCCAGTGCAGCCGCCACAGAGTCCGGCATAAACCAGTTATGAGCTAACCGCCCTGCCAATTCAAAACGATCGGTGGCGTAACGTTCGCGCTCTGCTTTACGGGTTTGAGCAGCATTACAGTTTGCCTGCGCCCTGACCCACGGCTGATAGTCCGGATAGTTCGTGCGCATCACCGCCGAACCAATGTCATGCATCATGCCCAGACTGTAAGCATGATCGGCACTGACAGGGTTCGAGCTGATATGCGGCAGGCGTTCCGCCAGGCACTGGCACAGCACCGCCACCTCCGTGGCGCTGTCCCAGAATTGTTGCCAATGTCCTTCTGCATCCAAACTGCTGCGCAGCGCAACGGATTGAATCAAGGCAGCCACTCTGGGCATTCCTAACACTGATAAGGCGTGATCAACCGAGTGAATACGTTGCGCACGGCGGAACAGCGGGCTGTTAACGATCGCTAATACGCTGGTGTAAAGGGCAACATCCTGCTTAATCAGTTCAGCCATTTGCCCGGGGTTGGGCTCTGCGCTTCGGAGAATCGTCTGTAGCTGCAGTAACAGCTCGGGGCGTGGTGGAATCATCAATGGCGTTGGCATGACGCTTTTCTTGTCTTCTTTATCAATTAATATTTGTACCGCTCTGCAAGATAGTTGAAAATTCGCCACTGTTGCGTAAAAAACATCAATTTTTTAGTAATAAAACGTCACACTGATCCATTAACCTGCATCTTTCCGGAGTTTTGTCCTGATTGGAGAATTCAAGGGACAAGCCTGACGCATACCGTCGTTATTTAATGTGATTGTTTCAGCATCCGTGCAAAAAAGGACGGTGACTTGCGGCGAACTGGCCAGGCAAGACAATCCGGTACATAGTGAAGACCACGCTAAAAAAACGCAGCAATGCACAGAATCCTGCCACTGGGGCAAGCGAGTGATGTGTAATAAATCAGTAAAACAACGGATTGTGATTATTCCACACAAGTAAACAATGCATTCCGTATGGCTGACCTAGTCACCGTCCGGAGGAGCCGTTATAAATCTGTCATGAGATTTACAGCAGCTCTCTGTGGGCTTATCGGGATACTTCCCGGCCTGTCATCCACCGATATCAGATCAACAAGACTGCTAAACGACGCAACCGTCACTTTACGAGGACATTATGGGAAAATTTGAACCACGTATCCGCTACAGGCTCCTTCTCGCAGCGGCCAGCGCAGCATTGCTGACTCTGGCCGGATGCAGTGAACAGCAAGCGGCTGCACCACAAGCAATGCAGATGCCCCCACCGGCGGTTGATGTAGTCACCCTACAGAGCCAGCCTCTGGAACTGAAAGACACCCTGGCCGGACGCGTATCGGCATTCCGTACGGCGGAAATCCGCCCTCAGGTTAACGGCATTATTCTGAAGCGCTTCTTTGAAGAAGGCGCGACGATCAACGCCGGCGACAAACTGTATCAGATTGATCCGACCCTCTATCAGGCCGCCCTGGCCAGCGCTGAAGCTCAGCTGACCGTCGCAGAAGCCAACGCTTATGCTGCCAGTCTGAAAGCCAAGCGCTACAAAGAGCTGTCGAAAAAATCAGCGATCAGTGCGCAGGAAGTGGATGACTCAGAAGCCGCAGCCAAACAGGCTGATGCTCAGGTTAAAGCCGCTCAGGCCGCCGTGCGCAGTGCCAAAATCAACCTTGGCTATACCAAGATTACGGCACCGATTCCGGGTGTTATCAGCCGTTCAACCATTACTGAGGGTGCGCTGGTTTCTGCTCAGCAGGCAACCGCTCTGACCACCATCCGCCAGCTGTCACCTGTGTATGTTGATATTCAGCGTCCGGCCGCGTCTCTGGTGAAGATGAAGAATCCATCACTGTCGCGCGTTGTTACCGTTGAGCTGGATGACGGCACCCCTTACAGCGAATCCGGTGAACTGCAGTTTGCCGATGTCAGCGTTGATCCGGGTACCGGCACCGTTAACGTCCGTGCTCAGTTTGATAATAAAGAAGCACTGTTGCTGCCTGGCATGTTTGTCCGCGCCAACGTACCAAGCCAGCGTATTGAAAACGCCATTCTGGTACCGCAGATTGCCATCATCCGTCAGGCCAATGCTGTTACCACCGCGATGGTTGTTAATGAAAGCAACACCGTTGAAATGCGGGTGGTTGAGGTCAGCCGTGCGATTGATGACCAATGGCTGGTAAAAAGTGGCCTGCACAATGGTGATCGCGTGATTGTCAGCGGGCTGCAAAAGGTAAAACCGGGCATCGTTGTTGCCCCGGAAGAAGCCAAGACGACCAGCGCCAAGCCTTAAGGAGAATCCTGAAACATGGCTAAGTATTTTATCGACAGGCCGATTTTTGCCTGGGTGATCGCCATCATCATTATGCTTGCGGGCATCATGTCGGTGATCACGCTGCCGGTGCAGCAGTATCCGACCATCGCCCCGCCTTCGGTGCGAATCAGTGCTGTTTATCCGGGTGCCTCGGCACAAACACTGGAAGACAGTGTGACGCAGGTTATCGAACAGAATATGACGGGGCTCGACAACCTGTTGTATATGTCCTCACAAAGCAGCAGTGCCGGTAGTGCCACCGTGACTCTGACCTTTGCCGCCGGTACCGATCCGGATATCGCGCAGGTGCAGGTACAGAACAAACTGGCGCTGGCCGAGGCTTTGCTGCCGCAGGAAGTTCAGCAACAAGGTGTCAGCGTTACCAAAGCCTCCACATCGTTCCTGATGGTGGTTGGTCTGGTTTCAGAAAATGCCGGTATGAGCCGGGCAGACCTGTCCGACTTTGCCTACAGCCAGCTGAAAGACCCGCTGTCCCGTACCTCTGGCGTGGGTGAAATCCGCGTATTTGGTTCGCAGTACGCCATGCGTTTATGGCTGCAACCGGAAAAACTGAATGCCTTTGGTCTGACACCACTGGAAGTCAAAGCGGCGGTGGGCGAGCAGAATACGCAGTTCGCCGCCGGTCAGCTGGGTGGTTTGCCTGCGGTGCAGAACCAGCAGCTGAACGCCACGATCATTGCCCAGACCCGTCTGGAAGCGGTCGATCAGTTTGAAAATATTCTGTTAAAAGTAAATACCGACGGTTCTCAGGTACGCCTGAAAGACGTTGCCCGTGTTGAACTGGGTGCAGAAGACTACTCAGTATCCAGCTTTTATAACGGCAACCCGGCAGCCGGTATCGCTATTCAGCTGGCTTCCGGCGCGAACGCTCTGGACACAGCCAAGGCCGTACGCGAGCGCATCAGCGAGCTGTCAGCCTTCTTCCCGGAAGGGGTTAAAGCGGTGTACCCGTACGACACCACGCCGTTTGTACAGATTTCTATCGAAGAAGTGGTTCAGACCCTGATCGAAGCCGTTGTGCTGGTATTCCTGGTGATGTACCTGTTCCTCGGTAACTTCCGTGCCACGCTGATTCCAACCATTGCCGTTCCGGTGGTTCTGCTGGGTACTTTTGGGGTTATGGCCGCCTTTGGTTACAGCATCAACACGCTGACTATGTTCGGTATGGTTCTGGCCATTGGTCTACTGGTGGATGACGCCATTGTTGTGGTGGAAAACGTTGAGCGGGTCATGGACGAAGACGGCCTGTCACCGAAAGAAGCCACCCGTAAATCCATGGGTCAGATCACCGCCGCACTGGTCGGTATTGCTCTGGTGCTGTCTGCGGTATTCGTACCCATGGCCTTTATGAGTGGCTCCACCGGTGCCATTTACCGTCAGTTCTCACTGACCATCGTATCGGCCATGTTGCTGTCGGTACTGGTGGCGCTGATTCTGACCCCGGCACTGTGTGCCACACTGCTGAAGCCTGCACACAAAGGTGAACTGGAACATCAGAAAGGCTTCTTCGGCTGGTTTAACCGTACCTTCGCCAAAGCGACCGACAAATACATGGGCGGCGTCAGCGCCACCCTGAGCCGTCCGGTACGTCTGGTGGTGATATACATCATCATGCTGTTAATCATGGCGTTCCTGTACGTGCGTCTGCCGACCTCCTTCCTGCCGGAAGAAGATCAGGGCGTGCTGATTAACCTGGTGCAGCTGCCGCAGGGTGCCACACTGGAACGCACCAACAAGGTGATGAAAAAGCTGGAAGAGCACTTCCTCAGCGAAGAAAGTGTGGAATCCATCTTCACCGTTGCCGGCTTCAGCTTTGCCGGTCAGGGTCAGAACATGGGTCTGGCATTCGTTAAACTGAAAGACTGGGATGAACGTAAAGACCCGTCACAATCCGCTAATGCGATTATTGGCCGTGCCTGGGGCGCCGTCAGTCAGTTTAAAGATGCCACCGTCTATCCGATTAACCTGCCACCGATTCCCGAACTGGGTGTTGCGTCAGGTTTTGACGTGATGTTGCAGGACCGTAATAACCTGGGTCATGACAAGCTGGTGGGCATCCGTAACCAACTGCTGGGCATGGCGTCACAAGACCCTCGTCTTGCTGGCGTGCGTCCGAACGGCATGCAGGATGTACCGATCTTCCGTATCGATATCGACTACGAGAAAGTGAAGTCTCTGGGTCTGAATATCAGCGACGTTAACTCAACGCTGAGCACCGCCTGGGGTGGCTCGTACGTGAACGACTTCCTCGACCGTGGCCGGGTAAAACGCGTCTATCTGCAGGCTGATGCACCGTACCGCATGCTGCCGGAAGATCTGGAGCAATGGTACGTGCGTAACCGCGACGGTGAAATGGTGCCTTTCAGTGCCTTTATCACCACCCGCTGGGACTTCGGTTCGCCACGTCTGGAGCGCTATAACGGGGTTCCTGCGCTGAACATTCAGGGTCAGGCGGCACCGGGACTGAGTACCGGTGATGCGATGCAGGCCATTGAAGAGATTGTGGCCAAGCTGCCTGCCGGTGTCGGCATTGAGTGGACCGGTATGTCCTATCAGGAACGTGTGGCTGGCTCACAGGCTCCGCTGCTGTATGCCATCTCACTGCTGGTCGTATTCCTCTGTCTGGCAGCATTGTACGAGAGCTGGTCGGTGCCCTTCTCCGTCATTCTGGTGGTACCACTGGGTATTCTGGGGGCGTTGATTGCGGCCAACAGCCGTGAACTGGCGAACGACGTTTACTTCCAGGTCGGCCTGCTGACAACCATTGGTTTGTCGGCGAAAAACGCCATCCTGATTGTGGAATTCGCCAAATCTCTGGTGGATCAGGGCAAAGGCGTTGTGGAAGCAACACTGGAAGCGGCCCGTATGCGTCTGCGTCCGATTCTGATGACCTCCATGGCCTTCATTCTCGGCGTACTGCCACTGGCCATCAGTACCGGCGCGGGTGCCATGAGCCGTCAGGCCATTGGTACCGGTGTAATCGGTGGTATGTTGGCAGCTACCTTCCTGGCCATTTTCTTTGTGCCACTGTTCTACGTACTGGTGATGAAACTCACCCACAAGCTGCGCGGCCATAACGCTCAGTAAGTGTCAGCGCCCGGTATCACCGGGCGCTTTTTTCTTTGTTTGTTCCTTCCCCTGCTTTCCTTTAATCGTTTATTCCTTTCTTTGTTTGTTGTCTTTATTTATTGATATCTGACAGGTCAAAAAGGGACAGCCACATCTTTCACTTGCACTTTTTGTCCTCATCGCACTACCCTCTGCAGCAATACAATAAATAACAATAAGAAGGTTCCTTATGTTACGCACTCTGATGATGACGTTGCTGCTGACAGCGGCGGCTCCATTATGGGCAATCACCGTAGAGAACGTCGATGTTCCTGAGGTTGTACCGGCCACCGCTGATTCACCAGAAATGACGCTGCGCGGCGCTTCTGTTCGTCGTGTTTATGGTTTTGTTGAGGTCTATGTTGGCGCGTTATACCTGAAGAACAGCGCGCTGGAAGACAAAGAAGTTATCCGTGTCGACGATCCGCGCCGCATGGTGTTTTACGTGACATCCGAGCGGGTAAGCGCACGACGTTTTACCAATGCCATTCAGGAAGGTTTAGCCATTAATATCACCACCGGTGAAATGGCCGCCATGAGCGAACGCGTTAACCAACTGGTCAGCCTGTTTGATCACAAGTTTGTCGAAGGCACTGTGGGTTATATCGAGTGGGTTCCGGATCTGCAGGAGTCCCGTATCGTGATTGACGATACCGTGCGCGGCAGTGTTCCCGGTAAAGATCTGAACGATGCTTTGCTGAAGATCTGGATCGGCGATCACCCGGTCAGTGAGCGTTTTAAAGAAGAAGTGCTGGGCCACCGCGACAGCTGACTAAACCCTAACGGCAGTATTTTTTTATCTTGTCGTTCAGAGCATCACGTCGCTGACGTTTCCGCTGCATCGCTTCAAGACTGGTTGAGCCATAAGGTTTGGCACTGAACAGGCGCAGATCGTAGCGCGCCTTGTCGCATTTAGCAGCACGCTGCTGCGCCTGTTTCTCTGCTCTTTCCTGCGCCAGACGCTGTGCTTTGCGTTTGGCTTTATGAGCTTTTTCTTCTGCCCGGTAATCGCGTCCTTCTGTCAGCGAACGCCCATCCCGCTCAGCCTCATCCCGCTCAGCCTCATCCGGTTCATACTGATTCAGCGGTTCAAGCTCTACCGTTTCGGCATGTTGCTGTGATGGCGGACGGTCAGAAAACTGCACCCGGCCCTGGTCATCTACCCAGCGATAAATATCAGCCTGCGCAGACAGGCTGTTTAACAGTAATAAACCAAGCAGATAGTGAACACTCATCCTTGAGCCTCCTGTCATTGGCGGCCTGCTGAGCTGGCCGGGAAATTACGCTTGTGCCACCAGATTGCGGATCAACAGTTGCACACTCTGGCGACCACGGAATTCATTCACATCCAGCTGAAATACGCAGTGCGCCCATTCAGCCTGAGGTTGTGGCCAAACCTTGGGATCAATATTGAACCAGATCGCATCCAGCGCCAAATCCGAGCCTTTAGGCTGCAACACCAGTTTCAGATGACGTTCACCGACAATGCGCTGCTGTACCAGGCGGAAATCGCCACTGAACAGCGGCTCAGGAAATGCCTGCCCCCAGGGCCCGCCCCAGCGCAGCAGCTGCGCCAGCTCGAGGCTGAATTCCGCCGGGCTCAGCTCACCATCGGTTTCAATCCGCTGCTGCAGCTGCGCGTCGCTCAGATGACGGCGACAGACGTCATCAAATAAACGCGAGAATTCTTCCAGACCGCTGGCATGCAAAGTCAGCCCTGCGGCCATCGCATGACCACCAAATTTTTTCATCAGATGTGGCGCGCGTTTATCAACTTCATCCAGTGCGTCACGCATATGCAAACCGGGAATCGAACGCGCCGAGCCTTTCAGCATGCCCTGTTCATCCGCTGCCAGGGCAATCACCGGGCGATGAACTTTTTCTTTGATACGCGATGCCAGAATACCAATCACGCCCTGATGCCAATCCGGTTGAAACAGACACAGTCCGGTAGGCAGATTATCTTCCGCCTCAAAGCGGCTTAAATACTGCAGCGCTTCTGCCTGCATGCCCTGCTCAATATCGCGCCGGTCACGGTTCATTTCATCCAGCGTCTGCGCCAGCTGTAATCCGCGTCCGGCATTGTCGGTCAGCAGGCATTCAATCCCCAATGACATATCATCCAGCCGACCGGCGGCATTGAGGCGCGGGCCGATGGCAAAACCAAAATCGGCGGCAATGATGCGCGTCGGCTCACGCCCGGCAACCTGCAGCAAGGCCAGAATACCAGCACTGGCATGTCCGGCACGGATACGGCGCAAACCCTGCTCCACCAGAATGCGGTTGTTGTAATCCAGTGGCACCACATCGGCCACCGTCGCCAGTGCAACCAGATCGAGCAATTGAGCCATATTCGGTGCCGGTTGCGGCAACTGACCCAGTTCGGCCAGACGCGCGCGTAACGCCAGCATCAGGTAAAACACCACGGTACAACCACAGGCGGCTTTGCTGGGAAATTCACAGCCCGGCTGGTTAGGGTTCACAATAGCGGCGGCTTCAGGCAGGGTGGCCGCAGGCAGATGGTGATCGGTTACTAACACCGGAACCCCGGCCGCCTGTGCGGCTGCGATGCCTTCGTGGGAGGCAATGCCGTTATCCACCGTCATAATCAGGTCCGGCTTCATCGGCAGCGCCACCTGCACCAGTTCCGGTGACAGGCCATAGCCAAAATCAAAACGGTTAGGCACCAGATAATCCAGCTGCTGCGCACCCAGCAAACGCAGCGCACGGATGGCCAACGCGGTGCTGCTGGCACCATCGACATCAAAGTCGCCGACCACCAGCAAACGCTTCTGCTGAGTCACCACCGGCAATAAAAGCTCCACCGCAGCGGTGATGCCTTTCAGCAGAGAAAATGGCAGCAAGCCCTGCAGGCTGAGCTCAAGCTGTGAAGCCTCGGCGATACCACGGGCGGCGTATACACGCTGCAGCACCGGATGCACTCCGGCTAGTTGAATGTGTTCGGGAAGAGAGCGCTGGCTGATCTGAACCATGGAGTTATCGTCTGAAAAGAAGGGCAAGAATGCGCTTACATCGCGCAAAATATAAGAGCGGCACAGTTTACCAGTGATGGGCGTTATTGTCCGGGGCTGTACGCTTGCCGGCACGCTCAGCAGATGCTCGCACGGGCCGGCGACGGCGGACTTATTCCTGCGGTCTTACTCTGACAAAACGGGCAAAACGAGGTAAACCATGCTCGGTCAGACCGTTGTAAGAAAACGTTACCTGCGCACCGAGCGGCGGCGGAGAGAAACGTTCGTCATCACTGAAACCGGTTCCCAGACGGAATTCGCGGCCATCGGCGGTACGCACCACCAACGCCCCCAGTGCGCCACGATATTTGCCTTCACCGGCAACATAGCCCACCACTTCAGCTTCATCGTCCTGACTCAGTTTCATTTTTAATAAATCGTCGCTACGTGCGACCTGATACAACGACTGGCTGCGGCGCAGCATTAAGCCTTCACCGCCGGCTGCGGTAATCATCTGCAGTTTTTTTTCCAGCTCCTGCTCACTGCTGACTTTGCTTTGATCGAGTACTTTGAGTTGTGGATTCGCCTGTTGTGCCACCAGCGTGCGTAATACCCACAAACGCTCGGTAAAAGGGACTGCCATTTGCGGCAGATCGAACACCATGTATTTTACTTTCATCCAGTCGGCATCATTGGGGTGGTGACGTCTGACCAGTCCGCTGACAAAAGAGAACTGACCACGGCCCGCCCATAATTCACCATCGAGAGGATTTTTTGGTAAGGAAGAAAGAAACCAGGCCGGTGCATTAATCGGTCGGCCACTGCGGGTTAAAAGCTGATGGCCATTCCAGTAGGCGCGGACGCCATCCAGTTTTTCGCTGACATAATATTGCGCAACATCGATGCCTTTGCTGTAAACCTTGGCCAGCATCAGCGGTGGCGGCACGATGTCTGAAGCCATCACCAGTTGTGGCCAGAGCCCAACCAGTAAAATAATCATCAGTGTTATTACATTATCCATGGCCTGTCCTCCCTGAACTCACCATCAGTCTTTACTGCATGCAAAATCAATCAACCAACTGCCACCGTCAAATACCAGCATTCGGCGTTATTTTCAGACTTTAAGACGAGATGCCCCTGCTTTCGCCTGTCCGCGTCTGCACGCTTGACAGAATAACGCTGAACGCTAATCCTTGAGACTCCTTAATGTGCGTCAGTATTATGCGATTTTATTTACTCGGCCTTGGCAGCAATATCGACCCGGAACAGCATCTGTTGAAAGCACGCGAAGCATTAGCGTCTCTCGGTGTTATTTGTGCGGAATCAGCCGTGCTGAGAAGCGCTCCGGTCGGCGATACCTTTCATTTTGAATTTAAAAATCAACTGCTGATTCTGTCATCAGAATTATTACCCGGCCCATTGAAACAACGCCTGCAACAGATTGAAGTGTCCCTTGGGCGCGAGCCGAAAAATCCGTCACGTAAAGTCAAAGACCGTACCATTGATATTGATATTTTATGCACGGCAGCGACTGAAGCCGACTGCCGCCATGCCACACTGGAAGAAAGTTATTACCGCGAATTGCAGCAATTATGGCTTCAGGAAGTAAACGTCTGATCGTAGCGGTTGGCAACAAAGCGCCCGCCATCGACACGCATCACCGAACCGGTCACCGCCTCAGCCTGCAGTAAATAATCACAGGCCCGGACAATTGCTCCATACCCCAGCTCTTCACCGATCAGCGATTGCGACAGCACTTTTTTGCGGTACGCCTCATCATGCTCCGGTAAAAACTGAATCGGCCCGGGCTGAATCACATTGACCCGCACCCTGCCTGCCAGACGCTGCGCCATGCTCAGGGCAAAATTCTGCAACCCGGCTTTGGCTGCGCAATAAGCGGAAAAACGCTGGTTGGGAATATCGGCGTAAATATCACTGATACACACCATCGACGCAGCCGGATTCCATACGCTGCTCAGCGCTTCGGTAATCATCGCCGGTGCCAGAACATGCACACGCTGGTGCATTTCATGATGGGCAATCAGATCGCTCGCCGCAGCATCGGGTACAAAGCAGGACGCGTTATGAATAACCGCATCAAAATTCCCCAGTGCCGGTAATTTAAGGGCCAGCTGACGGATATCTTCACTGTCGGCCAGATTCGCCTGCAGACAGGTCAGCGCCGGATGAGCGGCTAATTCATTCGCGCTGTTGTAATGCGCAACAACCTGCCAGCCCTGTGCCAGATAATGTTCGGCCAGAACTTTACCCAAACGCCGGCCGGCTCCGGTAATCAGAATACGTTTGCTCATGATTTTTCCACGCACAAAAAACAACAAAGCCGGTACGTTAACCGGCTTTATTGCAGCTGTCACGGGCAGCGGAAATTACTGCGCGTGTAATACCCGTTCGTTAGCAAAATGCGCTTTAACCTTTTCGGTATCGTTAAAGGGTAAATTACGGTTTTTACGCGACAGCCACAGCTGAATACCATCGTCGTAGTGCGGCGATGCCGGATTACCGGACTGCCCGCCGGCGACAATCAGATTCAGTGGTTCGGGCTGACTGAAATCGACGATCATACGCATCGCAGGAATATTCCAGACGGCATAATCCGAGCCTAAATCGTAGCCTGCCACATTCAATGTATTACGGTTACCACCAGCCGGATACGGTCCGCGGTCGGTATATTCCGCCAGACTTTCCACCGCTGCGGCTTTCAGGCCGGATAGAAATGGCAGCATATGCGTGGTTTCGGTTTGCCAGTGATAAAACGCCAGATTGCCCCAACGCCACTGGCTGTCATCCTCACCTAACTGTTGCTGCAGATAAGGCCAGGTAGCCGCCAGTGCACGGGCGATAATCTGCCCCGGTGATTCGCTATCCGCGGTATTTATATCATCCCAGAACGGCGCCCAGTTGCTGCCCTGTGTACGCCCAAGTAAATGATCCTGATAACCAGAATAAGCACGGCCATTCATCGCCAGAAATGCCTGCCACAGCTGGCCATCTTCTGGCCCCAGTTCGTCCATAAAAATCGCACGGATCAGATGGTGCTCGAAGCCACCCCAGACCGCCGCGCTGCGTGAGTCTTGCGCCATGTCGCCATCAAATTCATGAATAATCTGCAGCGCTTTATTGGCAGCCTCCTGCTGCTGTTCGGGCAGCGCATTGACACCGTCACGGATCATATTTTGCCACGCTTCAGCCCCCCAGAGCTGCTGTACCTTGGCCACCAGAATATCGCGCCGGTCGGCCTGCATGGCTTCCATGCTGGCATAGTCGTGGCCACCGCCGTGCTGCGTCAGCATTTGCATAATGCGCTCAGAACGTTCCGGGTAATACCAGGAACTGGTCAGGCGTGGGCTGTAGTCGGCCGCTACTGTGCGGTTATTTCCCGTACCTAAATAACCGCTTTGCGGATTACGTGAACGCGGTGTATCGGCACCGCCCCAGTAACCCTGCCAGTCGTACTCGCCGGTCCAGCCAGGGCTTGGAAAATGGCCACTGCCGGCTTTGCGTTTGGGATAATTCCCCGTCACCTGCCAGGCCACATTGTCTTTGTCACCATAAATCACGTTCAGATGAATAAAGCCGACGCCATTTAATGCCTGCTCGGCCTCATCCATGGTTTTGGCTTTACCCAGATTAAAAAAGGAATCGATGGTGTTATCCGGAAATTGCGCCGTCCAGCTTAATGCCAGACCAAATTCCGAGCTGGCCGGAATGGCGATCATTTCATGTTTGGGTTTGCCCTTAATCGCCGCATTCAGCAATGGTCCATGGCGTGTGGACTGCACTTCAATAGTGACCGGTTCTGCACCTTTAACCTGAATGGTTTCGCTGCGGCTGCTGACCGGATACCACTGACCCTGATACAGATATTCGGTTTTGCCATCGCGCTCGCGCAATTTCTCCAGAAACACATCCTGGGTATCCGCCATCACCATGGTTTCACCCCAGCCAATATGGCCGTTGTAGCCGGCAACCAGTGCCGGAATGCCCGGCAGAGTAATACCCACACCGCTGTATTCCGGGCTTTTTACCCCCATCAGCATCCAGGTCGACGGATGCGATAACAACAGGTGGGTATCGTTGGCGACCAGGGTCGCACCTGCGGCGGTTTTATCTTTATGCACACCCCAGTTATTGGAGGCGGCAATGCCCTGACCGTTAATCCGCTTCAGCTTCTGCTCAACCGCGGCCAGATATTCCAGTTGCTCTTTAACAGCAGCCACCGGGCTTTCAGCGCCGGATAAATCCACACCAGCGAGCTTGTTGGCTTCTGCCAGATCGATGGGTTCATCCGGATAAATCGGCGCCAGATACGCGGCTTTTTCGACACCCAGTTTTTCAGCCAGCTGCAGAAAGCCCAGCTCTTCATGCAGGTTAAAACCCACGCCCAGATTGAGCATGACAAACAATCCCAGCGTATTGGCGGGCTGCCAGGCTTTCGGCTGATAATCGTTAATGGTCAGCTCCAGCGGCAGACGATCACGGTGGCTGTTAATGTAAGCGTTCACCCCGGCGGCAAAGCCTGTGAGGTGCTGCTTCAGCTCCGGGCTTAATGCGGCATAGCGCTCTTCGATAATCTGCGGAATACCCAAAGTGCGCATGTAAATATCCATGTCCAGCGCGATATCGCCAGTCATCTCCGCGAGACGGCCGCGCGCCAGCAGATTCATCGATACCATCTGCGCCAGACGATCTTCTGCCATGGCATAACCAATGCCGAAGGTCAGGTCCTGCAGACTTTGCGCCTCAATAAAAGGCACGCCGTAGTCATCGCGGCGGATACTGACGTCTTCCTGCAGACCGCGAACCTGAACCACGCCAACAGCAGGATCAAGATTGCGCTCGCTGATCCAGTCAAACACCTGACCACAGCCGGTTAAGGTTAATAAGGTGGTGGTTGCCAGAAGCGGCATAAACAAGGCCTGACGCAGACCCGGGCGTTTTTTATATTTTTTATTATTCACGGTAATACCTGATGCCGCCGCAGCGGTTCATAAGAAAAGATGAGAACGCAGCAGATTATGACGGGCGGGCCAGAGAGCGAACAGGGACTTTTGTGCCAAACGGGGGCTGAACGGCGGGCAATAAAAAAGCCCAAATGCGAACATTTGGGCTTTCTCATCAATTTTGGTTGCGGGAGCAGGATTCGAACCTACGACCTTCGGGTTATGAGCCCGACGAGCTACCAGACTGCTCCATCCCGCGACAATTGCTTCACTACTTTCTGACGTTACAACCAACAGAAGCGGTTGGTTGCGGGAGCAGGATTCGAACCTACGACCTTCGGGTTATGAGCCCGACGAGCTACCAGACTGCTCCATCCCGCGTCAGAGGCTGCGAATAATACGGACACCCCCGTACCCTGTCAACCCTAACATTTTGTTTTTTAGGTATTTTTCCCGCAACGACCAGGAATTTACAGAAAAGTTGCTTCACCGTCTGGCGTGTGTGGAATACAGGTGGTACGTTATCTGAACAAAAAATAACAACAATAAAAACGAGCATATGAGTTCGCATCCGACCAATACTTTGACGACGGCGGCTTTGCAGCCATTGTTGCGTTTGTTGGAAAGCAAAGGTTTCTCCGGCATGGATTTGCTGTCACCAGGCCAGGAGGCCAGAACCGAGCATGTTTCCAGCCAGCGCATGTCCATCAGCCAGTTTGACCGGCTGCTGGAACAGGCCAGCAAACTGCTGAACGAACCTGCCATCGGCCTTGCCGCCGGACAGCACCTCGACCTGCCCAGTTTTTACCTGCTGGGATTCCTGTTGAGCAGCTGTCAGACCGGCCGCGAAGCCCTGACCATTCTGCGCCGCTATTATTCGCTGATCAGTGATACCCGCTCGCCCGATCTGTTTGTCGGCCATGAAAGCATTAAGGTGGTGTATTACGTTGCAGACGGCAGCGCCTTTGGCAGCCATGCCCGCAGTGAGTTTATTGCCACCAGCATTCATACAGCAGGCAAGGCGTTTGGCGGTAATTACTATCAGGTTCAGGGGGTTGGCTTTCGCTTTCCCCCCCCTTCTTACCGCGACCGGCTTGAGCAGTTTTTCGGTATACCGATTCTCTACAATCAGCCGCATAACTGGATTTCGTTTTCCGGCAAACTGCTGGATAAACCGCTGGCTCAGGCCAATCCGGAACTGTTTAATGCGCTGCGCCGCCAGGCGGAGCTGTCGACCACCCGCTTCAGCCAGCTGCAGGCCTTCAGCCGTAAGGTCATGCATATTCTGTATCAGTGGCCGGACTCCATCCCGATCACCAAAGAGGCAGTAGCCGACCTGCTGAGCACCAGCAGCCGTACCCTGACCCGCCGCCTGCAGGAAGAAAACTGCCAGTTCTCATCATTACTGCGCGACGTGCGTCTGGAAAAAGCCAAACAAGCGCTGGAGCGCGGTCACACCGATGTGCAGCAACTGGCCATCGAGCTGGGCTTTTCTGATCGCCGGGGCTTTGAGCGGGCCTTTAAACAGTGGACTGGTGAAACTCCGGCGGCCTACCGGCGCAATTGTCGTTCACGCAGCGAAGCGGTGACCGAAATGGCTGAAGCCGATTAACGGCTGAGCTACCCACAATAAAAAAGCGGCCATTGGCCGCTTTTTTATTGTTCTGTATTTCAGTCTTATTACCAGTCACCGGCAGACAGTGCCGCCCTGACGGTGCGCATTTTCTCAGACTCTTCCAGTGCGATCAGATTCTGGAACAGCTGACGCGAGTCTGCGGTAGTCGCTTCGCTCAGCATCTGCTGGTACAGGCCGATCATGTAGTCGTCGATCTTCAACGCCACCGTGACCAGTTCATCAACCGAAATATCCGCATGAAATTCACTGCAGCCCTGCAAAGCATCACTGATCGAACCGGGTTCAAACTGATGCCATTCGGTCAGGACTTTCTGGCTTACATGCTCCTGCATACTGGCCATCGACTTTGCCAACGTATCTTCATGCGCCGCCAACAGCTGCAGCATCATATCGACCCGCTCACGCTGAGTCTGATCGCGCAGCTGTTGATACAGGTTGCGCGCATGCTCGTGCAGGCGACGGCTGTATTCGAGCACATCTTTGACCGTGGAATAACTCATATCTCTGCTCCCTGCTCAAAGCACCCGTGTGTTCCACAGGCCGGTAACCCGCAGATTCTACTCAAAGGTATGTGACTCAAGGCCACAAACACAGTGGATGCTTACAGCATAGCGTCCACGGTTGTATGCGCCATTGCGCAGGATCAAGCCGGGATGCCAGACGGCAGATTACTCGTCGCCGGAATCAGACTCGGCAAACTGATCAGCCAACTGCTGGCGGAAAGGACGTACGGCGGCTTTATCCTTCTCGCTGACATTCTCCACCGCACGCATCATCATCAGCGACGCACTCATCATTTGTTCCATCATCATTTTCTGTTCTGCCGGCATTCCTTCTGCCTGGCGGATCTGTTCCAGTTGCGCTTCCAGCTGCGACAGACTGACCTGCTCGTTTTCCATTTCCAGCGCCATATAGCCCATGGTCACACGACGGGAAACCTCGGCCCACTGCTCGATGCTGTTATAGCCACCCGCTTTTACCTGCTTGCTGAAATCGTCATGCAGACCAGCGGCCTTCAGCTGCTCTATTCCTTTGTTGAACATGGCATCAATACTGGTTTCACCGGCACTGAAATCTTCATCCGGCAACTGATCTTCATGCTGTGTCAGCCAATTTTCCAGTGCTGGCATGGCTTCCATCCAGTGTTTTACATCTTTTTCTGTCAGATCAGCGGCCATTGCCAGTGGTGCCAATAAGCTGAACAACAGCGTCATAACGATGCGCATGGGTATCTCCCTGAGAGTGTTTATTAAAGCGTTATTATTGATAAAGCGGTTACGTTAGTCGAGATTGACCGGCGCGGCAATAAATCTCAACCTCCACCGCCTCATCAAAATCACCAATGGCGGGAAGTGTCGAACTGACCATGGAATGCAGGCAATCCAGTGCAACAAAATCCGGCGCAACAAAGCGACTTTCGGCCAGAATCCAGTCGGGAATACTCAGCATCAGCGGCTTAAGATCGGCACTGGAGCTGATGTCATACAGCACATCACTGGCCAGCAGCAGGTCGACCTGTGGCCACTCACCTTTTACCGGTAAAACCTCCACCCCGTTCAGGGCGGCATTTTCGGCTGCAGCCTGCAGAGCATTTGCGTCCAGATCGGCAACCCAGACTTCCGCAGCTCCGGCCTTAGCTGCAGCGATGCCAACCAGCGCTGAACCACAGCCAAAATCCAGCACTTTCTTGCCGGCAACCGCCTGAGGGTTAGCCACAATCCATTGCGCCAGAGCACGCCCGCCTGCCCAGGCAAAGGCCCAATACGGCAGATGCTGCCAGAAGGCACCAATGGCCTGGCTGTCCAGCGTTAACTCGGTGTCAGCCAGGTTGAGCAGCCACAGTTGTAACTTTTCAGCGGCGAGATGCTCAGCCACGAGCTGCGCCTGCGGTAAAATCAGTGCCTGTTGTAAATGAGTAAGACGTGAACAATCTGAAGACATAAAAACGTAAAACCAACGATTATTAGGACCCGGCGTTTAAATCCGTGAAGTTTAAAACCCGTAGATTTAAAACCAGTGACGTTTAAAATCCGTGACCTTTTCCAGGTATCGGCGCGACTCGGCTTTCGGATGCTTGTGTACTATCGTGCGGTACACCTGCTCTGCTGACATCGCATTAATCCGTTGTATGGCTTTTTTCCGGTCGGAATGAAACGCTTTAAGTAAATTACCTGCACCGCCGTTATACGCAGCAATGATGCAGTACTCCCGCTTTTGCCAGCCCTGAATATCCCGCAGATAGACATCGCGCAGAATCGATAAATACGCACTGCCGGCGTCGATATTATTGGCGGGATTCAGCAGATAATTACGCGTAGGCCGATCGCTGCGGCCATAAATACGCTCATACACATCCCGCCCCGCGGTATTCTGCATCACCTGCATCAGACCATAAGCTCCGGCATGAGAAACAGCAAACGGATTAAAACTGCTTTCGGTTTCAATCACCGCCAGAATTAACGCCGGCGACAGCTTATAACGCTTAGCGGCACGTTCAACCAATGGCCGGTAGCCTTCCGCACTGCGCTGTTTATGAGTACCAACCATCGTCACGTCGACCCAATAACGCGCACCTTTATGGCGTAATTTATGGTCAATCAGGTATTGCGCGAAACGTTCTGCGCGCCAGGGATACTCAATACTTTTGCCATCCTGATCTAGTATTTGCCCGGCCAGAAAGGGTTTACCGGTAATGCCCATATCGGCCGCGGTATACAGATCAACCGCCGATGGGTCGGCCGGTGTCAGCAATGTCGCGACCAACGCCTGACGAATCGCCTTTAACGGCGTTTGGCTGCGCTCACTTTCCACCCGGATGCGACCGGCGGCAAAGTCGATATGCACCCGGGTGTGATAATCGTCCAGATATTTGACCATGGCATGAGCCGATGCTTCTTCAAAATCCTGCCCCCAGACCTGATTGGCTTTTTCTGAAAAAAAAGCGTACTCAAGAATAACCGCCTGCACATCATCCGACAGGTCAGCAAAATTATCCGGCAAGCGGCCATCATCAGCGATCACCGATACGCTGTAACACAGCAGAAACAGCCTTAAGAAGTGCAGCAGAGAAGAAATACGGACGGGAAGAAAAGTCACAGAGTACACGGGCAACAAAGATTGCTGCCCAGTGTAATCGTCATAACGCTGAATGTCAGCGCACAGCCTCACGGCGGATGGCATTAGGGGAGAAGTCGTTAGCATCCAGCTCACGGCTGAAATTGATCGTGGCACCACGCTCGTTATCCAGACCTTCAGCGTAATAACGTCCGCTTTCGAGGTCGTAGGTAACTTCCAGCGTCGGATACACCAGCTGGATATCGTAGTAGTTGATGGTGTGAGCTTCTGTCACCTGCCACAGCTCGCCTTTTTCATCGTATTCTTCAGCGTAAATGATCGACCAGGAGTCTTCATCAACATAGTAACGACGGGTTGAATAACGATGACTGTAACCAAGGCGCAGCTTGGCTTCCACCACCCACACGCGATGAGCTTCGTAGCGCAGCAGTGACGGATTAATGTGGTGATCCTGCAGAATATTATCAATCTTCAGATTGCCCTGATGAACCTTGTAAGCATTGTATGGAATATAGATTTCACGCTTACCTTTCAGCTCCCAGTCATAGTAATCCGGTGCGCCGTTAAACATATCCACCTGATCAACGGTACGGATGGAGTTGGTGTTGGAATCCGCAGTGTCATAGGCCAGATCCGGAGTGCGGCGCAGACGGCGCTGGCCCGGTACATAAATCCAGGATTTACGCGGAGAACGCACCTGATCCAGCGTTTCATGCACCAGCGTAATCCCCCCCGCCATTTGTGCCGGCGCCAGCGTTTTACGCTTCAGAAAGAAAATCTTATTATCCAGGTCTGCCGGTTCCGCCCCCGGAATGCTGTACTGAATAAAGTATTCGTATTCACGCAACGCATCAATGCGCTGTCCACCCTGCGTCACCGACGAAGCAACTGCGGTATACGCCATGGAATGACCACGAAAACGCAGGGTGTGGTTCCACAGAACTTCCAGGCCATTCTGCGGCACCGGGAAAGGAGACGACATGGTTGCACCGGTAACACCGGCACCGTATTTCATCAGTTCAGCACGGCCGGCATTGGTCTTAATCGCTTTGTAGACATAATCCGGGTAAGACGCAGAGCGATGGGTTGGGTAAACCTCAAAGTACAAATCAGGGAAACGCTGCAATAAAGCAACCTGGCCATCCGTCAGGCGGGAGCGGTGTTCAGCCACATTGGCTGCGGTAATGCGGAAGCGGGGCTTATCCGCCGCAAAAGGGTCAGGATGAAAAGCACCCGGCTGATGGCTTGTGTCCAGTGGCAGGCCACCTTTCCAGGCAGGTATGTCCTTGCCATTACCCAATTTATCAGCACCGACCGGCGTCAGATCTTTACCAAGACGGGCAATGTCTTCTGGTGCAACGGCAGCTGTTGCCGGAAAAACAAAGCACATCAACGTAGCAAACAAAAACCGTCGTTTCATCACATCACCATCGAGGCATATTCTGGGGGCGTGCAGGCTACTGACTGGTGATTCTATGATCAACTACATGTTACAAAATGACTACAAAACTCTGTCGGTCACCGCCAGACGTAAAACGCCCTCCGGTAACCAACAGTACAACGGAAAGTCAGACGAATGCTGGCGCCATCCCCATCCCCCAGAGGATCACGGTAACGGCCATACAGCCGACCAACGCACAGAGGCCAACGGTCAACATGGAACTGGCGAAAATGAAGCCGCGCTCTTCCGGGATATCCATAAAGATGGGAACCCCCGAATACAGCAGGTAGACGCTGTAGCAAACGGCTGCCAACACGACCATGACATCCAGCCAGAGAATGGGTAACAGTCCGATAAATCCGGCTAAGAACATCGGAGTGGACGTAAAGATGGTAAAAATCAGGCAACGTTCATAACTGGCACTGACGCCGAAGGTCCGCTCCATCCAGAACATGGCATAAGCCACCATCGCGACCCCGAATAACAGGGCAAAGTAGAAGGCGACGGCCATAGGCAGGGCGCTTTCGGTACTGAGTTTCACCACATCACCACCGGCAATACTCCAGCCATATTGGGTTGTACCAATAAACAGTGAGACCGGCGGAATCAGTGCGAGAAAGATCAGGTTACGAACAAAAACTTCCAGAATGGAGCCTGCCCGTTCCCGGCGAATTTCATCCCACTCGCGGCGCGGATGATACAGCAGTCCGAACATGTGATTTGCAAACATAGTGCTCACCTCTCTGTGTGACTACGTTACAAGGATTATGCGTTCTTAGCAGACAAAGCAAGGCGGGGGCGTTTTATGCAATAAGCTTGTCTAAAAATTGTACTGTTCAGCACTTACAGCAATATCAGGCACCGGAATGGCTTATGCGGTCTTATCGCCGTGCGGCGATACGGGGAAAGGTCTGCAGCAGATTCTGCTCAAGACGAAGCGCCAGCTCAGTCAGACTGACGCGGTGCAGGCTCGCCAGCATCGCCGCTAACAACGGAATACTGGCCGGACTGTTATTAACACCATTCCAGAAGGCTGGTTGCATATCCGGACTGTCGGTTTCCAGCAGCCAGGACTCCAGAGGTAAGGTTGCTACGGTGCGCCGTAACTTGTGTGCTCGCGGATGGCTCATTGCCCCACCTATCCCCAGACGGAACCCCAGCTTACGCCAGGCGTTACCCTGCTGTTCGCTGCCGCTGAACGCGTGCACCATGCCACCCGCGCGAAAACGCTGCTGACGCAGAAAAGAGGCCGCTTCATCATGGGCGCCACGGATGTGCAGAATTATGGGCAATTCGTATGTCTGCGCCAGCGCCACCTGCGCCCGGAACCAAAACCATTGTTGCTGCCGCTGCTCTGACGTTAGCGCCAGCATCCAATCGAGACCGGCTTCCCCCACCGCAATCACATCCGGTTGCTGCAGCGCCTGCTCCAGCCAGAGAAGATCGTCTTCTTTATGTCTGGATAAAAAATACGGATGCAGACCAAGCGCGTAATAAAACGGCCGGTTCTGACAGAACTCAGCCAAATGCTCTCCCTGCTGGCGATGCACACCGGGAATCAACAAACCGCTGACACCTGAGCGTTGTGCCAGCGCCCACTGCGGCTCACGCTCATGATCCAGCGCGGCAAAGTCAAAGTGGCAGTGGCTGTCGAACCAGTACGGTGGAATGCTATTCATAGACTCAGTCATCGATTTGATTCATGGCAATGCCACATTAAAAGCAAAAATTTCATTCTACTGATGGAGAATGTACCGGTAGTCTGCTATCAATAATCGAGGTTTTGCTGCGGAACGGCCCATGGAACTGGCTTCACAAGAACTGCGTGAGCGCATTGTACGCCCCACCCTGCATTATCTCGGTAAGCATTGCCATGCTTCAGAGAATCTTCTGGTTGCGATTGCCCAATGGCAACAGCAACACCCACAGGGACGAACCGAAGGCATCTACCCCATCGACGCTGGACTGCACCAGAAAGTCTGGAATCAGCACCTGGCGTTTCACCCGGATCTGGCCAGCAAAATCCGCGGTCTGGCCTCACAGCGCGAATTCCTGAATAACCCGCATATCGAACTCATCACCAACCTGGCCTACGCCACCGCCATTGCCTGGGCGGTGTATCTGGCGTTCCCACAGGTAAGACACACTAACGCAACGCCTTGCGCAGCGACCTCGTCCAAACCAAGCCCTTGCCCGCTGGCTCCGGCCCAGACGACGGCACGCCAACCCGAAATCAGCACAAATTAAGCTTGGGCTTCAGCGCCTTCCATAAAGCCTGATAATTACGTGCCAGTGGTACGGTTGGCTGCTGCTCGACAATCGGGCTGCGCAACTCCAGCATGCGCTCAGCACTGGCGGAGTAGGCAACAAAGGTGCGCAGAATTTCCGGAAAATCTTCCAACCCGCTCTTTACCCAGCGCAAATGCGCGGGCTTACGCCGATCAATCATGGTGACAAAAGGCAGCCACTGGGATTTTTTCGCCCAATCAAACTGCGCCCGGATTTGTTCGTAAGCGCGGATCGATAACACAGAAGGCTCAACCGGAACCAGAATACGGTCCACTGCGCGCAATACGCCTTCCATTTGTGGCGTCATCATCGGCGGGCAATCAATAATAATCAGGCCATAATCTTCCGCCAGCCGATCAAGTACTTCGGCCATACGCTGGCGTGCTTCTTTTTTACCGCTCAGGCTTTGATGAAACTTACGCAATGAGCTGTCAGCCGACAGCACATCGAGGCGCGGAATGGTGCTCGGCTGAATATAGCGGTTGATGGGCTCATCACTGTTCCACAACTCATCCTGCTTATGACCTTTATCAATCCCCAGAATCCAGCTGGCCGCGCCCTGGGGATCAAGGTCCCATAACAGTGTCGGGATTTTTTCCCGCGCAGCCAGTGCCGCCAGATTAACGGCGGTGGTGGTTTTACCGACCCCGCCTTTCAGCTGATAAACAGCCATTGCCCGCATACCTACTCCTTGTTAAACATTCCGGCCATTGTTAAAAACCCCGACGCCCGCAGCGGTCAGTCAAAGCTGACGTTACAGCCGCCCAGCCCGCAATAACCATTGGGGTTCTTGGCCAGATATTGCTGGTGATAGCCTTCAGCCAGATAAAACGGCACGTTGACCAGAATTTCGGTCGTGATGTCGCCCATACCCGCACGCTGCAGGCGCTGCTGATAATGCGCTTTAGTGCTCTCCGCGCGCGTGCGGTCAGCTTCTGACAGCAGATAAATCCCGGAGCGGTACTGGGTGCCGATATCATTCCCCTGACGCATGCCCTGAGTCGGATCGTGACTTTCCCAGAACACCGCCAGCAACTGCTCCAGCGGCAGCTGTTGTTCATCAAACCAAACCCGTACCAGCTCGTTATGGCCGGTCATGCCGCCGCATACTTCTTCGTAGGTTGGATTCAGTGTATGTCCGGCACCATAACCGACAGCCGTCGAGTAAACTCCGTGCAACGACCAGAACTTGCGCTCAGCTCCCCAGAAGCAGCCCATGCCAAGCAGCACTTCACTTAACCCCGCCGGACGCTCTCCGCCAATACGGTTACCGTTCACATGGTGCTGCTGCGGCACCTGATACAACGATTCTGCTCTGCCCGGCAACGCCTGATCGGCGGTAGGGATAGACATCAGTTTTGGACGCCACATAATGCACCTCATTTCTCTGCGCTGATATGGCCTATTATGACCCGAAACGCATCCGATTATTCGCTCAAATTTCTGGGAACCGGCAGCGGTGGCCAACCCGACATGGGCTGCTCCGCCGCCGTGCTGGAATTAAACCAGCAACCCCTGCTGTTAATTGACTGCGGCTACGGTACGCTGAGTGCTTATCGTCGTCACTATAACCGTCTGCCGGACGCCATCTTTATTACCCACGGCCATCTCGATCATATCGCCGATCTGGAGATTCTGACCGTCCAGGCGCGCCTGCAACAACATCCCCCCATCCGTTTATACGTACCGCTGCAGCTGATTGCACTGCTGCATCAACGACTGGCCACCTACCCCGGAGCCATGGCGGAAGGCGGGCACAACTTCTGGCAATCGTTTCAGCTGCTGCCGGTTACCGATACCTTTATTCATCAGGATCTGACCTTCCGGATGCACGCCACGCGCCATCACCAGCCCGGTTCCAGCCATGCCCTGCATTTGCCAGGCGTATTTTTTTACAGTGGTGACACCCGCCCGATACCGGAAATTCTCTGCCATGAGCTGAGCGGTCAGGAGAGGATATTCCACGACTGCGGCCTGGAGCCCAATCCTTCCCATACCGGTCTGGACGATCTGGCGCGCGAATATCCGCCCGCACTGCGCCAGCGCTTCGTGCTTTATCACTATGCCAATGAACAGGCCGCCGCGACACTGGAGCAGGCCGGTTATCAGGTTGCACGCCCGGACTCGGTATTTGCCCTGCAGACCAGGGAGCCATAATGTCACTCACCGCCCAACCATCGGATGAGCACCTGCTTAACCAGACCATCAGCACCATGCTCGACGATGCTCGCGTCAGCGCACAGTCACTGCCACAGTGTCCGCAAATCAGCCTCTGGCTGGTTGAACCGGAGAGCATGCGCCGGGCGTTCAGTCAGGAAGAAATCCTGCGTATTCAGACCTACCCCGCCTACTGGGCCTTTTGCTGGGCCAGCGGTCAGGTGCTGGCGCGGGAGATTCTTGCCAACCCGTACTGGGTCGCCGGTAAAAAGGTGATGGACTTCGGTGCCGGTTCTGGTGTGGTTGCCATCGCCTGTGTGCTAGCCGGTGCGCGCGAAGTCATCGCCTGCGATATCGACCCCGATGCGCTGTTATCCTGCGCCGCCAATGCACGGCTCAATAATGTCGGTTATCGCCTGCATCCGGACTTATTCGCTTTTGATGAAGACCTCGACCTGCTGATCGCCGCTGACGTGCTGTACGACCGCGCCAACCTGCCATTGCTGGAAGTATTCCGCCAGAAAGCACAGCAAGTGATAGTCGCCGACTCACGCGTTAAGGATTTTCATTTTCCGCCTTATCAGGCCACCGGGCGCAGTGAATCATTTACCGTACCTGACCTTGACGAACTGGATGAATTCCGCTGGGTTAACCTGTACCGGGCATAAAAGGAAAAGGCCGCGTTTGCGGCCTTTTATCTACCTTGAATACACCGGATCAGGGAACCAGAGGAACGTCAATCAGGGTACGTTTACCTTGACCAGGTTTAACTTCCATCTTCTTCTGTACCGAGGCGGTATAGGTTTCGCTGGTGATGGTATCCACGTAAACCCACTCGCAGCTGGATTTCGCCGGAGTAAATTCCACAAGCATATAACCGCGGTTGGCAGAATTCAGATACCCCAGATCATCCACCAATGTTGTTACTGCCTGCTCAAAACCAGCCTGCATTGCCGTATCCGTACCAAAACCAACATAGGTTTCAAAACCCGGTGAAGTGACCGAGGAAGTAGCAAACTCAACCCCAACGGAACCCGCAGCACGCTGCACCTCTCCGCTGTCATTGGCGGTATACAGATCACTGGCCCAGGCGTTGTGGGTGTCCCCTGCCAGCACCACCAGATTCTTATTAAAGTACTGGGCACGACGCAGAATTTCTTCACGGGCGGGGAAATAGCCATCCCAGGCATCCAGATTGTACGGAGCCATCTTCTCAACCCTTAAACGCTCCGCTGCAGTGACGGATGGATCGCCACCCAAAATACGTCCTTTGATGGTTGCCAGCTCTACCAGCAAGGCTGCTACCTGCGCTTGGGCTGCCGAGGCATCACCACCTGCTGAAATGGTTGCCTCAATCTGGCCAAGACCGACCAGCAATTCCTGTGGAATAAAAATACGTCCCATCAGCACCTGCTGACCCAGCACCTGCCAGGTGGCGTTATTATTAAACATTGAGCCGATAGCAAACTGCTGCTGTTCGCTGCCCAGCAAACCGCGCCCCTGATCGGCCAACGCTGCTTGAAAGGCTACGGCATCAATAACGGGCTTACCATCCACAATCGTCGTATAATCAGAGTAGGACAGCACTTTATCGCGGGCATACATACGCGTATCCAGCATGGTCAGGTTGACCAGATTGCCGAACTCAAAGGCACGCCAGATTTTGGCGGTATCGCTGCCGCTGCGGATCGGAAGCCACTCGTGGTAAGCCTGAATGGCGGCGGCACGGCGTTCTTCAAAAGAACCTTCATCTTCGTTGTGGTTCTCAGCGCCACCCTTCCAGGTATCGTTGGCCAGTTCATGGTCATCCCAGACACAGATAAACGGCTTTTTCTGATGTGCCAGCTGCAGCGCGGTATCGGTACGGTATTTGGCGTAACGGGCGCGGTAATGGGTCAGCGTTAATACTTCGACCAGCGGATCCGGATCACGAACCTGAGAAGCCGCCGTTGGGTATTCATTGGCACCGTACTCATAGATGTAGTCACCCAGATGCACCACAACATCGGCATCGCTGTTAGCAATTTCGTTGTAGACGTTGAAGTAACCGGCGGGCAGGTTAGCGCAGGAGCACACCGCCAGTTTCACACTATCAACACTGCCGACTGGCAGAGTGCGGGTCTGGCCAACAGGCGTCACAGCGCCGTCTTTACCAGCGAACTGGTAGTAATAAACAGTATCAGCACTCAGGCCGGTAACATCGACTTTCACGGTAAAATCGCGCTTGCTATCGGTGTAAACAGAACCACTGGCCACCACGTTGGTCATGGCTTCGTCGCTGGCCACGACCCAGCCCACCTGGGCGTCAGCGCTGGTATCGGATGGCGTTACGCGGGTCCAGATGATCACGGCATCGGCCAGCGGATCACCGGAGGCCACACCATGACCAAACACAAACACGGTCAGATCACGGTCGTTATCGTCATCATCACCAAAGCAGCCGGTTAAAGCGGCGGGTACAGAAACAGCACCGGCGCCAGCGGCAACGGACTTTAAAAAACTACGGCGGCTCAGATCAGCTCGGTTAGACATTCGGAGGAACCTTATATTGTCTGGTTTTATTGTGCGTATAGGACGACTTTTCCATGTCAGAAGTATTACAAGGGCCCGTTCTTTTCCAGCACAAAATAGGGTTTGGCTCAATAAAGCACCGCCCTGTCCGCTTAGGTGAGTGCATTTGGTACAAATGAACCACTTAAAGCGGAACGGTTTCACAATCCGATGTTCCTCCTGCTCCGCGGTAGCCCTGAAGGGCCCGATCCAGTAAACTCCTGCTCCTTTATTTTCAGCCATGGTCCAGTGCGGATGCTCGATAAAAACGCCCTCTCGCAATTACAGTCGTTGAAGCAGGAAATCCAGTTGAGCACGCCCCACTTTGAGGGCCGGGTACGCTCTACCGGTGGCCGCTTTGGTTTCGTCAATACCGACGATGGCCAACAGTTTTTTCTCGCCCCGGATGAAATGGATAAAGTCCTGCCCGGCGATCGAATTGAATTTCGGGTAGAACCCGCAGGCGAAGGCAAAGAGCAGGCAATCATTGAAAAACTGCTCAGCACCGAGCTGAACGAATTCTTCGGCAAGTACATTGTGCGGGGCAAAGGTCACTTCGTTGAAGCGGATCACCCCACCCTGAACCGCTGGATTTTTGTACCACCAGCCAAGCGCCTGAAAGCCGCCGACGGCGATCTGGTCAAAGCCCATATCAGTCAGCATCCGTTTCCGAAAGCGAAAGCACAGGCCGATATCGATGCCATTATCGGTAAACCAACCGACGCTTATATCGAGCAAGCATTCATCAAGGCCAAGTGGCAGTTACCCACGGAGTTTGACGATGCCGTCAGCGCTCAGGTCGCCGAGCTGACCGCTAAAGGGCTGGACGATGTTCTGAGCGAGCGCACAGACCTGACTCATCTGCCATTTGTTACTATCGACTCGGCAGGCACCCGCGATATTGATGATGCACTCTATGCCGAAGCCCGCAGCCAGGGCTGGTCATTGTGGATCGCCATTGCTGACCCGGCGGCGTTAATTCAGCCCGGCACAGCGCTGGATCATGCCGCCCTGCAACGTGCGACGTCGGTGTATTTCCCCGATCAGGTAGTGCCGATGCTGCCAGCGGAATTATCTGAACAGCTCTGTTCGCTACAGGCTGACCAGCTGCGCCCGGCCATGACCGTCGAACTGCGTATCAGTGAAGCCGGTGAAATTGAACAGATTCATATTTATAACGCCATTATTCGTAGCCGCGCCAAACTCAGTTATAACCAGGTAGCACTACTGATTGATGGCGAAAGCAATGATATTCCGGCCGAACTGCATGGCCATCTGGTGCATCTTGATAACTGTGCCCGTACGCTGGCGGCTTACCGTAAGAACCATTGCCTGGTGATGGAAGACCGTCCGGACTTTAAACTCATCACCGATGAGCAAGGCAAAGTTAAAGACATCGTCCGCATTGAGCGCAATCAGGCACATCGTCTGGTGGAAGAATGCATGCTGGCCTGTAACCGCGCGGTGGCCGGTTGGTTGGCAGAAAAAGGCAGTGGCTTCTTTATTGAACATGCCGGTGTGCGCACCGAGCGTCAGGGGGAAGTGGCGGCGTTATTAAAAGAACATCTGCCGCTGGAGAAAAAACCCAGCCTCAACAGCCTGGAAGATTATGTCAGCCTGATGCAGCAGGCCGATGCCAGCAACAGCGATTTACCCCTGCGCATGATCATTACCCGTCAGCTTGAACGCAGCAATTTATCACTGCATGCCAAGCCACACATGGGCCTCGGCTTTGCGCACTACACCACCTTCACTTCGCCCCTGCGTAAGTACAATGACTTGCTGATTCACCGCATTGTAAAAGCCTTGCTGACAGACAGCAGCGTCCAACTGCCGGATGAAAGTATTCTGCTGCAGATTCAGAGCGCCCAAAGCAATGCCCGCATGGCCGCCAATCAGGCAGAAACCTGGCTGAAACTGCTGTGGCTTGCGCAGCAGGATAAAGAACAGCTGTATGACGCCAGCATTGTGCACATGAATTCGTCAGGCTTTACCGTGCGTCTGGATAACACCGGCATAGAAGGAACAATCGACCGCCGTAAAGCCGGTAACGGCTGGACCTTTGAAACCAAAACGCTGACTCATCGTAATGAAGAGCAACGCTTTATTCTGGGCCAGATCGTGCGGGTAAAACTGACGGACGTACAACCTCAGGCACGCATAGCGCGTTTTGCTCTGGTGTAATCGCCGCTGCAATTAAGTGGTAATAAACAGCAGGCAATAAAAAAGGGAGCTCAGCTCCCTTTTTTATTGACCGCTAATCGCTATCCGGATTAATCGATTTTCCAGGTACGAACCACGGCAAAACCGTGCAGTTCGATCCATTCATCCAATTGACGTGGATTGCGTTTAATTTTTTCTACTTTTTCCTGAGTTGCCGGATTGCGGTAAGTACCTACCGGCAGCTTTGGTTTAGGCAGAGATGATTCTTTTTCTGCTTTAGCGGCTTTTGGTCCGCGTGGTGCGGTACGGGCAAAATGCTTTTTAAGGTTGTTATAAATAGAAGAAGGATTGTCCTGCTTGGCCATGCCAATAATCCAGGCTTCAATCTGCTCTGAACGGGAAACGTACAACTCATCTTCGTTCAGACGATTCTGATTGCACAGACGCTTGATGGTAACGTCAAACTCTTTCAGTCCTTCCAGCTTATGTTCCTGATCTTTACGCAGTTGCTCCAGTTCATGAATTTTTTGCTGGTGCTGTTTAATCTGCTTATCAATATCGATGTCAAATACGCTCACTGCTTAACCTCTGTGTTTTAACGGCATAACGATAGACTGATATCCCGTTGAGATATCAATACTAAGAATAGGGTATTATCGCGGACTATTACGGCAATGGCCGCACAGTTCATAGATATCATGTCACGCTGCGATTATAGCGGTGCCGGTAAGCGTTAAACAATCAATAAAACACGACATATAAACGACAACAGACTGTTTTATAAACACGCCTTAATAACGGCGGAACTTATCGACAAAAAACAGATTAATCGTTCCACCTTGCCATAACGCAAGGGAAGCTCTGAATAAGCATCGCGCCCCTTGTGCAATCAAATGATAAACATTATCATCTTTTCTGTTTATTTCCTTCCCGCCGGATCAGCATGACATCGCAAACTCTTGATCAGCTCAGCGTTGGTACCCAGGCCCGTATCATCGGATTTACCGCTACCGAAGCCAACTTCCGCCGTAAACTGCTGGCCCTCGGATTAATGCCGGGCACCCAGATTGAAGTACGGCGTTTTGCTCCGCTGGGCGATCCGATGCAGATTCAGCTACGCGGCGCCTCTGTCAGTCTGCGCAAGCAGGAAGCCTCCATTATTCAGGTAGAAGTCATCGTATGAACCGAGCTGTTATTGGTGTCATCGGCAATCCGAACTGCGGCAAAACCACCCTATTCAATGCCCTGACCGGTGCCAAACAAAAAGTGGGCAACTGGCCAGGCGTGACCGTTGAACGCAAAGAAGGCAATCTGGTGTTGCGCGGTGTCAGCCATAAACTGGTCGACCTGCCGGGCACTTATGCCCTCGACAGTCACGACGATGAACTGTCCACCGATGAAAAAATCGCCCGCGAATTTGCCTTAAGCGGCGAAGCGCAACTTATTATTAATATCCTTGATGCCAGCAACCTTGAGCGCAACCTGTTTTTAACCTCACAACTGCTGGATATGGGCGTACCGGTTATCTGTGCCGTCAATATGCTGGATGTCGCCGAGCGCGAAGGTATTCATGTGGATACTCAGCTGCTGTCGCAGCAGCTCGGTGTGCCGGTGGTGCCGATTGTCGCCTCCACCGGACGCGGCATTGAAGAATTGTGCCGTATCCTTGCTCATCATCTGGAGCACGCAACCGTGGCGACGCCGCTGCTGCGTCTCGACACCGACTTTGAGCAGGCGGTGAATCAACTGAAAGAACGGCTGCAGGGAACCGTTGCCAATCCGTTCTGGAGTGCCACGCGGGTTCTGGAAAACGACATGTACGCCAGCGAAGTGCTGCCGCTGGAGCGCCGCAACGAAATCCTCGCACTGGCGCAGCAGCTGCGGCAAACCCTGGAAAATCAACACCAGCAGCCGATTGATGTATTAATGGCCAACAGCCGCTACCGCTCAATCCAGCATATTCTGCAGCAATCCCTGACCGTTAATACCAAAGGCCGCACGCTGAGCGAACGCATTGACGACTGGGTACTGAACCGCTGGCTGGGCATTCCGTTCTTCTTTGGCGTGATGTACCTGATGTTCACCTTCGCCATCAATGTCGGTGGTGCCTTTATTGATTTCTTCGATATTGCCTTTGCCACGGTATTTGTCGACGGTACTCATTACCTGCTGGACGGCATCGGTGCGCCGCAATGGCTGGCAACCCTGCTGGCCGATGGTCTCGGCGGCGGTATTCAGCTGGTTGCTACGTTTATTCCGGTCATCGGTGGACTGTATCTGTTTTTGTCGATCATTGAAGACTCTGGCTATATGGCCCGCGCGGCCTTTGTGATGGACCGTTTGATGCGCGCCGTCGGCCTGCCAGGCAAATCTTTTGTGCCGCTGATTGTTGGTTTTGGCTGTAACGTACCGGCAGTGATGGCTGCCCGCACCATGGACACCCACAAAGACCGTCTGCTGACCATTGCCATGGCACCGTTTATGTCCTGTGGCGCACGCTTATCGGTATACGCGCTGTTTGCGGCGGCATTCTTTACCGAGAACGGTGCCTTTATGGTATTCAGCCTCTATGTGCTGGGCATTGTCATGGCACTGCTGACCGGTATTGCACTGAAAAACACGCTGTTCAAACCGGACCTGACCCCCTTTGTGATGGAACTGCCGGCTTACCATGTGCCAACGGTAAAAGGCATTCTGATCAAGACCTGGGAGCGGCTTAAATCCTTCTGCCTGCGCGCCGGTAAAACCATCATTACCGTTGTTGTTGTGCTGAGTTTTCTTAACTCGCTGGGTACCGATGGTTCGTTCGGTAATCAGAACAAAGAAAGCTCAGTTCTGTCGCGAATCGCCAACGTCATTACGCCGGTCTTTACTCCTCTGGGCGTACAGCAGGATAACTGGGCGGCCACCGTGGGTATCATCACCGGTATTTTTGCCAAAGAAGCCGTAGTGGGTACGCTGGATGCGCTCTACAGCCCGGAAACCAGCGCCGACAGCGAATACTCGCTCAGCGCCGGTCTGCTGGAAGCACTGCAAACCATTCCGGCCAATGTCGCCGACCTCGCCGACAACCTGCTCGATCCGCTGGGGCTGAGCCTGATCAGTGCCGATCAGGGCGAAGAACAAGGCGTACACAGCACCACCTTCTCCACTATGGATGCGCTGTTCGGCAGCCAGCTGGCCGCTTTCTCGTATCTGGTGTTTGTCCTCCTTTATACGCCCTGCGTCGCAACACTCGGCGCCATGGTACGGGAAGCCGGACTGCGCTGGATGTTGTTTGTTGCCGGCTGGAGTACCGGGCTGGCTTATACCACTGCGGTGATTGTCTATCAGCTTGGCAGCCTGCCTCAGCACCCGCTCAGCTCCCTGCTGTGGGTCGGTGGCAGTATCGCCTTTATCGGTCTTAGCCTGTGGCAGATGCGCCGCTACGGCCAGAAGCACAGCGCCCGCCTGATCCCCCTTACCCCCGTCTGATTTTCTGATATTGCGCTGCGGTGACCCGGCCACCGCAGCCGCACCTTTCCTGACAAAAGTAGCGCTATTTCTAAGAAACAAGTTCTAGGCACTTTGCCATGCCTGCGTTAGAATGCGCGCGCTTTTTTTCGAGGAGTTCACAATGGAACTTATAGCCGACCAGGGACATATATTTATCATCCTGGCCTGCATTTTCGGTGTATTTATGGCCTGGGGAATTGGTGCAAATGATGTTGCCAATGCCATGGGAACGTCAGTTGGTTCCAAAGCCATCACCATCAAGCAAGCTGTCTTTATTGCCATTGTCTTCGAATTTGCCGGTGCATTTTTTGCCGGAGGCGAAGTCACCGCGACCATCCGCAAAGGGATCATTGATCCGGCGGTGATGTCGGGCCATCCCGAACTGTTGGTGTTCGGTATGCTGGCTTCCTTACTCGCAGCCGGCACCTGGCTTTTAATCGCCTCTTACGCAGGCTGGCCGGTATCCACTACGCATTCTATTGTCGGTGCCATCGTCGGTTTTGCTGCCGTCGGCATTTCAATGGATGCCGTCGAATGGGGCAAGGTAGGTAACATTGCCGCCAGCTGGGTCGTATCCCCGGTCATTGCCGGTTCCATTTCTTATGTTCTCTACAAAAGCGTAAAGCACTTTATTCACGACACCCAGGACCCCTTTGCTCAATCCAAGCGTCTGGTGCCGTTTTACATCATGCTGGTTGGCTTTGTTATATCCATGGTCACCCTGCTCAAGGGCCTCAAGCATCTGGGTCTGAATCTGGATTTTACCGATGCAATCTGGATCTCTCTGCTGATTGGCGTAGCCGTGATGGCCATTGGCCGCTTCTTTGTCGGACGTATCCACGCCGACCCGGAGCTCACCGAAGAAGTTCATCTGGCAAATGTCGAAAAAGTCTTTGCCGTTCTCATGATCTTTACCGCCTGCGCCATGGCCTTTGCCCACGGCTCCAATGATGTGGCCAATGCGATTGGTCCGGTTGCCGCGGTTTACAGCGTGGTCAGCCACAGCGGTGAAATTGCCGCCAAGGCAGCGGTGCCAATGTGGATTCTGTTGGTAGGTGCATTCGGCATTGTGATTGGTCTGGTGACCTTTGGCCATCGTGTGATCGCAACCGTTGGCTCCGGCATTACCGAACTGACGCCCAGCCGTGGCTTTGCCGCCACTCTGGCTGCCGCCACCACCGTTGTTGTTGCTTCCGGCACCGGCCTGCCAATTTCCACCACTCATGTTCTGGTCGGAGCCATTCTGGGCGTGGGCCTGGCGATGGGCACCGACGCGCTGAACTACCGCAAAATTGGCTCCATCTTTGTTTCCTGGCTGGTGACGCTACCGGCGGGTGCTCTGCTGTCGATTATTTTCTTCTTTATCTTCCGCGCGATCTGGTTGTAAACATCCCGCTGCTGATAAAAAAAGCGTCTTTTAAAAGGCGCTTTTTTTATGCCTGCCTGCCACGAAAATGCCCACAGCTCAGCACGGCCGGACAACCTGAAGTCATCTGCGGTCAGCGCATAGGATTGATGACCACCTTATGGCATAACTGACACATGACGCGCCGAAAAAATTATGGTACAAACGTACCACCAATAAAAATAAAGCGTCTGTGATCGGCCCCATGCTTATAGCGGAATAACCTATGACTCAAATGTATTTTCAGAATCTGACCCAGGGTTTACAGCAGGCCGGCATTTGCACGCCAACCCTGGTGGTGGATAAAGAACGCCTGGATCGCAACATTGATCACCTGATTGATGTGCTTAACCGCGGCTTCGATTACCGTATTGTGGCCAAGTCACTGCCCTCTGTTCCGTTACTGCAGTACATCATGCGCCGCACCGGCACCACACGGCTGATGAGTTTTCATCTGCCGTTTCTGATGCATCTGGTCGAGCATATTCCGGCCGCGGATGTACTGCTGGGTAAGCCGATGCCTGTGGCCGCAGCCGAGCATTTTTATCAATGGCACAGCCAGCAGACCAGCAGCATGTGCTTTGCTCCGGAACTGCAGTTGCAGTGGCTGATCGACAGTCACGAGCGCCTGCAGCAGTATCAGGCACTGGCACAGCGACATAATCTGCGTTTACGCATTAATCTGGAAATCGACGTTGGCCTGCATCGTGGTGGTTTTCTGCCCGACCAGCAGTTTATTAACGCCTTAAAAACCATTGCCGCCTCCCCCTTGCTGACACTGTCCGGCCTGATGGGCTACGAAGCGCATATCAGTAAAATTCCGGGATTCCTCGGCGGCCTCGACAAGGCCCTGCGCAGTACGCAGGAGACTTATCGCCACTTTACTACGTTGATTAAAGAGACCCTGGGCAACGATGCGCTGGATGGCCTTTGCCTGAACACCGGCGGCAGCTCGACCTATCCGCTGTACGATCAGGACAGCGTCGGGCTGGTCAACGAAATCGCTACCGCCTCAGCACTGGTCATGCCGACCGACTTTGATGTCACGACACTGGAACACCACCAGCCCGCGGTGTTTATTGCCGCACCGGTACTGAAGGTGGTGAAAGATCCGGACATTCCGATGGCCAGTGGTCTGTCGCGTTTACTGCGTTTATTTGGCCGTTTACCGCATCAGGCCTGTTTTATTTACGGTGGCAACTGGCTGGCGCAACCCTGCTATCCAACGCCGTGTAAACGCGCCAGTATTTTTGGTCACTCCAGTAATCAGGAGCTGTACGAGTTGCCAGACGATCACCGTATCCGCCCTGACGATTATCTGTTCTTCCGCCCCAGTCAGAGCGAATCGGTCTTCCTGCAGTTCGGGAATATCGCGCTGTACGAACAGGGCCGCATCAGTGAATGGTGGCCGGTATTCAATTATCCGGAAGCCTTTCCGGCGACGGCTCAGGCCCGCAGACACCGTGCTGCCGCTGAAATATCTTCCTGATCTTCCGTATCTGAAATAATAAAAAACTGAGGAATCATCGTGTCCGCTGCTCTTACCCTGGTTGCTTATCTGCTTGTTCCGGCATTGCTTGTTGTTCTTTGTCAGCGTGTTCGCTGGCTGGATAAACTCGGCGTGGTTGTCTTGTCTTTCGCCTGCGGTATCGCCCTGTCATCGACTGGCTTGCTGCCGGGTCTGGTGGGGGCTGAAGCGCTGAAAGCCGTACAAACCAATCTGTCAGAAATTGCCATCGCACTCGCCCTGCCGTTGCTGGTGTTTTCGATTGATGTCAAAGCCTCGTTCGGCATGGCCGGTGACACCATGAAAAGCATGGGTGTGGCCTTAATTGCGGTCATCATTGCCAGCGCCGCCGGGGCTTTTATCTACGCCGATTCTCTCGCCAATGTCTGGCAGATTGCCGGTATGTCGGTGGGTGCTTACACCGGTGGCGGGCCGAATATGGCGGCCATTAAAACGGCGATCGGGGCTGACGAAAACATCTTCACCACCATGATCACCTACGACATCCTGCTGTCGGCGCTGTATCTGATGTTTGTGATGACCCTGGCCAAGCCGATTTTCAGCCGTTTTCTGCGCCCTTACCGCAGTCAGGGCGAACACGCCTATCACAGCGAAGAAGAAAAATTTGGTCATATGGCCGATGAAACCGCCAACGCCTATAAAGTGCTGGCCAATGTTAAAGCCCTGCCGAAAACGGCTCTGGCGCTGTTGCTGTCAGCACTCAGTGTGGGCATTGCCGTGGGCATTGCATCGCTGGTACCGGGTAGCATGGCGTCGGCGGTGACCATCATCAGTATTACCACGCTCGGCGTGCTGGCCTCGTTTGTGCCAGCCATCCGTAACCTGCCCAACAGCTTTCAGCTGGGGATGTACCTGATTCTGGTGTTCTGTTTCACCACCGGTACCATGACCGACACCAGTATTGTCACCAATCTGAACGTCGACCTGTTTGCCTATATCAGCATTATTCTGATCGGCTCACTGATTTTGCAGGCCATTATCTGTCGCCTTCTGGATATTGATACCGACACGTTTTTAATCACCTCATCGGCCGCCATTATGTCGGTGCCTTTTATTCCGGTGATTGCCGGGGCGCTGAAAAATCGCGAGATCATATTGCCGGGTTTTGCCGCGGCGATTATTGGCTATATCGTCGGTAATTATCTCGGCGTGGGTGTCGCCTTCTTTACCCGCTGGCTGCTGGGCGTCTGAAGACGGGCATGCGCACTGACCATATTCTGCAGCATAAAACCATTCTGCTGGTCGGTGCCTCATCGGGTATGGGGCGTCAGCTGGCGCTGCTCCTGGCACAGCACAACAACCGTTTAATTCTGTTTGCCCGCCGTCAGGGCGAACTGGACAGCCTGGCGCAGCAATTACGCGCACAACAATGCGATGTGCTGATTATCCGCGGCGATGCCTGCTGCGAAGAAGAGGCCGCGCAGGCGGTATCAAGCTGCATCGCGTATTTTGGCCGCATTGATCTGGCCCTGCTGAATGTCGGTGCCGGCCCTGAACAGCGCATGGCAGAAACCTCCGTTGCCGATATCCGCCAATGCATGGAACTGAACTACCTGAGTCTGGCGAATTTTCTGCCGCCGCTGATCACTGCCATGTGCAGCCAGCAGGCGGATAAACGCGGATTACGTGGCACCATCGCTCATACCAATTCTCTGGCCGGATTTATTGGCTTACCCATGCAGGGGCCGTACAGCGCAGCCAAAGCCGCTGCCCGCTTACTGATGGACAGCTGCCGGATTGAGCTGGAACCGGAAGGCCTGAAATTTATCTCGCTTTACCCCGGCTTTGTGCAGACAGCGCGGGTTAACCAATACGATATGCCCGCCCCTTTTGCCATCAGCGAAACCCGAGGCGCAGAGCTGATGCTTAAAGGCCTGCTGAGCGGCCGCGACGATTACCTGTTTCCCGGCCCATTAAGCTGGTTGATCCGTCTGGCACGCATACTGCCGACGTTTATCAGCAAGCCATTATTACGCCGCGCGCTCTGACGCTCATACAGCACCATCATCCTGCACCCGCAAAGCGGTTATACTGGCCTCCTAATTCGTGGAGCCATTTATGACCCGCCCAACCTATCAGCGTCAGAATTTTCCCGACCGTATTGTACTGGAACCTTCAATGCCCGCCGACAGCTGCATTATCTGGCTGCATGGCCTGGGTGCCAGCGGTGATGATTTCGTGCCGCTGCTGCCGCATTTGTTACAGGCTCTCAATACCGCTCAGCCCCCCGTGCTGCGTGCTATTTATCCGCATGCAGCACAGCAGCCGGTAACCATTAATGGCGGCATGGTGATGCCAAGCTGGTACGACCTGCTAGCCACCAGCCCGCGACGTCAGATTGATGGCCAGCAACTGAGCGACTCCGTACGACGCATCCACACACTGATCGATCAACAAATAGCCGCCGGTATCGACAGTCGCCGTATTTTGCTGGCCGGTTTCTCTCAGGGTGGTGCTGTTGCTTATGAAGCCGCTTTCAGCTATCCGCAACCTCTGGCTGGGTTAATGGCGTTATCAACCTACATTGCCCGCCCACTCCAGATAAACGCCGCCAATCAGCATCTGCCGGTGCTGATTGCTCATGGTGATTATGATGGTGTGGTCAGCCCGGAACTGGGCGAAGAAGCCTGCCAGTGGTTATCTGCACAGGGAATAACCCCGGAGAGCCATCGCTATCCGCTGGCGCATGAAGTCTGTCTGGAAGAAATTGAACACTGCGGTCTTTTTGCCGGACGCTGCCTGCTGAAAAATGAGCGCCAAGGGAGCACCCCTCAGGAAATACAACGCGCAGAAAACACTGAGGCAAAGCCGTAAGGGTCAGGAAGCAATATCGATATTACGCACGCATTGGCGGCCAGCATGTTTGGCGGCGTAAAGCTGTTCATCGGCCGCGGCAATCAGCTGTCCGGCATTATGCTTAGCTGAAGGCGTTACGGTCGCCACCCCGGCGCTGATACTCAGGACATCGCCTGCTAACGATTTTTCATGGAGGATAGTCAATGCTGCAACCGCCGCCAGCAGGCGTTCTGCCAGCAGCATCGCCCCTGCATTGTCGGTGCCCGGCAGCAGACAGACAAACTCTTCACCACCATAACGCGAAACACTGTCATGTGGCCGCAGCAACACAGAGCGCAGAGCGTGAGCAACCTCCTGCAACGCTTTATCGCCGTCCAAATGCCCATAATGGTCGTTGTATTGTTTAAAAAAATCGATATCAATAAGAATCAGTGACAATGGCTTTTTATCGCGCTGTCCCTGACGCCAATGCAGCTGTAACTGTTCATCAAAACGACGGCGATTGGCAACACCGGTTAAACCATCCAGCATTGCAATAGAGTGCAAAATATCACGCTGTAATTTCACCGTAACGTGGGTGCGGACGCGGGCAAAAACCACCACCGGGTTAATAGGCTTGGTAATAAAATCGACAGCACCTGTATCGAATGCACGGACTTCATCCACCACTTCATTCTGAGCCGTGACAAAAATAATTGGAAAATCATTGTCTACCGGGTCAGCCTTAAGCGTTTTGCAGACATCGTAGCCATTCATATCCGGCATCATAATATCCAGCAGCATAATGTCCGGTTTATTATCCGCACACAGCTCCAGTGCCTGCCGGCCACTGGTCGCCATGACGATTTCGAATTCCGCTTTAAAAATTTCATTCAGACTGCGGATAATCAGCGGCTGATCGTCGACGATCATCAGACGCGGTTTATGCGTCAGACCGGGGATTAATTCTGCCAGTGTTTTACCTGACTTCATGACCACTCCTGCACACGGATCAGCGTTCCTTTGGCGGCCGTAAAATCCAGCTGTTCAATCTGTTCAAGCATTTGCTTAAATAGTGACCCATTGCCCGGAAAACCTGCCGGCGGCAACTGTTCAACCAACTCCAGCACCGCCATATTATTGTCCTGTAACAGCCCATGCAGCTGCACCAAGGCTTCACGCCAGCGTTCATCCGGCCAATGCTCAGACACTGCTGATTCTGACGGTGTGTGACTTTGCAGCCCGCCACTGGCCACAGTATCGGCCACAGTATCGGCCGCAGCATCAGTCATCTTAACCAGCGCCTGGTACGAGGCCGATAATAACGCCTGCAGTTCAGCAAGCATTGCTGCGGTTTGTTCCGTTTCATTCGGCAGAACATCGTTCTCTGTGGCTGAAGCCGGGGCCGATGCCATGTTATGAAAACGCTGCTCAAGCTCGCCACTGCGTCGCGCCAGAGTCACAGCGCCCATGGTCGCCGCCGTGCCTTTCAAAGTGTGCAGGCTGGCGGCACTGTCAGACCAGCGCCCTTCCTGCCATTGCTGATCAAGCTGGCAGAGCAGGCTGGTCATATCCACCATAAAGCGCTCTGACATATTCACTAGCAGCGACTGATTATTACCAAAGCGCTGCAGCAAAATATCGCGGTTTTCCAATGCTGCCAGGGCTGTTTCATCGCTCGTCAGCGAGACTTGAGCGCTGGCGTGGCCGGTCAGCTGCAACAACGAATGCACCACATTATCGAGGTCAATGGGTTTGCCTACATGCGCATTCATACCGGCGGCAAGACAGGCTTGCCGGTCAGATTCAGCAACATTGGCTGTCATCGCCAATATTGGCAGATGGTTAAAACGACCATCGGCACGGATACGCCGGGTGGCTTCCAGACCATCAATATCCGGCATCTGCATATCCATAATGACCACGTCGTACGGTTCTTCCGTGGCAAACACGTGATCAACACCACTCAAGCCGCCCTCGGCCAACTCGACAACCGCACCTTCGGCACTCAGTAATTCAAATGCAATTTCGCGGTTAATTTCATTGTCTTCCACTACCAGAATACGCATTCCGGCCAGGCGTTGTTCGCTGTCGACTGGCGGTAACGGCATCACCGCTTCGCCAGGGCTGTGCAATACGCGCATCACCGCTTCTGACAACTGCACCGGGGTGATGGGTTTACTGAGAAAATCACAAAACGGTGGATTATCACCGCACAGCACGTCATTGAGAGATTCCCGACCATATGCACTGATTAAAATAACAGGTGGGGCATCGTTCCCCAGACGGTCAATCAGAGATTGGGCAACCGCCGTGCCCTCGTTATCGGGCAACTGCCAGTCAAGTAATATCACCTGATAGGGCTTATCCTGCTGCTCCGCCCTGACCACCGCTTGCAATGCTGCAGCACCGGTTTGTTCAACCTCAACATTCCAGCCTAATGAGCATCCGTCACGCTGTAATAATTCGGCCGTCACCGGATTATCTTCAACCAGCAGTACCCGTAACGGTGGTTCAAACTGCGGAGCGGCGTAAGGCTCTGGCACGACAATGGGTAAATCCAGTTCAAACCAGAAGCAACTGCCTTTGCCCAGTTCGCTGTGCAGATGAAGCTCAGAGTTCATTAACGACACCAGACGCTTACAGATCACCAGCCCCAATCCTGTGCCACCAAAGCGGCGGCTGGTCGATACTTCGGCCTGGGTAAACCCGTCAAAAATACGCTGCTGATTGTCGGCTGAAATGCCGATGCCGGTATCTTCAACCTCAATGCGCAGACGGATCTGCCCACCATCGGTAGCTACACTGCGCGCCCGGACAGTCACATAACCACTGCTGGTAAACTTCAGTGCATTACACGCCAGGTTAATTAAAATCTGCTGCAGACGATTGCTGTCGCCCATCAGGGTTTGCGGCAGTGAAACGTCCAGGTCAAACAGCACCTCCACCGGTTTATTGCCGAGATTGCCGGATATCACCACCGCCAGATTGCGCATCACTTCATCAAGGTTAAAGGGCTGACGATCAAGCTGCAGCTTACCCGCCTCAATTTTTGAATAGTCGAGAATGTCATTCAGCAGGCTGAGCAACGAGCCGGCTGCGCCCTGAGATTTATTCACATAATCCCGTTGCCGCCCACTGAGATCGGTCTGCGATACCAGTTTTAACATGCCCAGTACGGCATTCATGGGGGTACGGATTTCGTGACTCATATTGGCCAGAAAGGCTGATTTAGCCGCGCTGGCGGCATCGGCTGCTTCTTTGGCTTCGCGCAGACGGGCTTCGTATTCCAGCTGTTCGGTGATATCGCTGTTAATCCCGGTGACCCGCAATAAGGTACCGTCTTCCGCCAGCTCAACCTGGGCTCCGGCCTGAATACTGCGTTCACGGCCATCCGGCAATACGACGCGGAATACCGGGTCGTACACGCCGATACCAGCAACGGCATTGTTGAGAGCCGTCTCGGTACGCTCAAGATCATCCGGGTGAATACGCATGCGCCAGTGGTCATAGTTCAGGCCGTTATCGCGTAAGCTGAGCGGCTGTTGGTACAGCTCAAACATGCGGTCATTCCATTGCAAATCGTTATTGGCCGGAGTCCAGGACCAAATCCCCATCTGCGCGACGTCGGCCGCCATCGCCAGCTGTGCCGAGGTCGCGGCCAGTGCATCGTGCTGCGCCCGCTGTTCGCTGATATCAATCATAATGCCGACGATAATCTGCTCATCCCCGACCGCCATAACCCCTAAGCTGATTTGTACCGGAAATACGCTGCCATCTTTACGCCGGGCCTGTATTTCACGGCTGAGACCAATCACCCGATTGCTGCTCATTTCGCGAAAGCGCTGCATATACTGATCGTGTTGTGATGCAAATGGCTCGGGCATTAAAATGCTGACGTTTTGGCCAATAATCTCTTTTGGCTCATAACCAAAGGCCTGCTCTCCGGCCGGATTAAACGAGCGAATAATACCCTGACTGTCGATGGTAATAATCGGATTAACCGCGGTATCGAGAATGGCCTGCGTCATTACCAGACTTTTCTCCAGCGCTTTTTCGCTCGCTTTGCGGGCACTGATATCCACGGCAACGCCCAGATAACCGCTTATTTCTCCGTGAATATCACGCATTGCTGTAGCGGAAAGATTCACGAGTAAACGCTCACCATCCTTACGCACGTAAGTCCACTCGCGGGTTTCAGCACCATCCCGCTCAGGGATATAAACAAAAACACGAAAACCGCGAATATCTTCACCGTATTCTTGCGTCAGCTCTTGCGAACGCTGCTCCAGTTCTTGCTGCACATGCAAAACCGCTGGCGACTGAACACCAACGAACTCATCCGCACGGTAACCCAACATGCGTTCTGCGCCCTGATTAAACAGGGTGACGATACCGTCTTTGTCGGTGGCTATAATGGAAACTTCAGAAGCGGAATCAAGCACACTTTGCAACAACCGACTGATACGCTGAGCCTCGCCAGCGCGCTCCTCCACCTGACGTTCCAGATTACTGTTGAGTTCAATTATTTTGGCCTGAGCCGCTTTTTGCGCTGAGATATCCCGGATACTTTCCGACATCCCCACCACTTTACCTTCCACATCACGGATAACAGCATAAGAAACCGATACATCCAGTAATGTGCCGTCGGCACGGCAGCGCTGCCCTTCCTGAGGTAACAGATGCACTCCCTGTGAGGCCTTCACACACACCTGATGTTCTTCTTCCCGTAATTCCGGGGGCACAATCAGCTCTGTTAACGGCCGCCCGAGAGCATCTGCCTCAGTAATACCGAACATCCTCACCGCTGCCGGATTCCAGCTCTGCACATCGCCATGACAGTCCTGACTAATGATGCCATCGGCCGAACTTTCAACGATGGAGGCCAGCCGTTCCTGCTGTGCCAGAAATTCTCTGCGTCGCTGGCGGCTGCTTATCAGCATCGCCAACAGTGCACTGATAAGCACACTGATAAGAGAGCCCAGTGCAAAGACAATCGCCGGTGAAGGCAGATTTAACGCATGAATAAAGGATGGATATACCTGAAAACGGAATTGCCAGTGACGACCATAAATCGTGCGTTCAATCTGATAGCCGGCCACATGAGCAAACTCGGCGGAGGTTTGGTTATTAAAAAAACTGACCGGTTGTTGCGCATCGGTCATATCGACAATTTCCAGCGCCAGCTCATCCTCATGCATACGCAGATCGGCCATAACCTCGGCCATTAATAACGGCGCATAACTCCAGCCATAGCCCAGCTGTTCACGCCCGGCCTGCGTCTGCGGGGTTTTGCCGCCCTGATACACCGGCATAAGAATCAGAAATGACTGTTGTGGGCTGCCGGTGGCCTGCACCAGGGTGATCGGGCCGGTTAAGCGCACCTCTCCACTGAGCAAAGATGACCAGGCGGCCTCTCGGCGATTATGTTCAGACGCAATATCCAGCCCAACTGCAGCCTTGTTGCGCTCAACCGGTTCGATATATTGGATAACAAAACGCTCATCGGCGTGTGGCCCCAGCTGGCGTATTTTAAAATCCGGCCAGTCATCGGACTGAGCGGCCTGGATAAATTGTGCCTCATCGGCCAGCGCTACCCGGCGGATAAAGCCAAACCCGCGTGCGCCCGGAAACTCAATATCGACATCGCGGGTGGCGCTGTAACGCTTCACCAACTCACGGCTCAGATCCTCACCGGCGGTCAGGATGGCACCACGCATACCGCGCAGACCGTACTGGTAAAGCTCAATGCGTTCCTCTGCCTGATCTGCCAGATCGTATGCCTGCTTGGTCAGAGATTCGTGCAGACGCTCATCGTTCAGCTGTCCGATTTTGGCTGACAACAACAAACTGATCAGCAGCCCCGCCGCCAGAGCCACCAGCGCCCAGCCCCAGAGCTGGCGATGTTTGCCCTTGTTTATAACGTTTGGCACGCTGATATCTCCCTATCACCCACGAAACACCTGCCGTGAGCGGCGATGTATTGCTTAAGCCTAGTTTCCCCCATAGGAATCACCAGCGGCTGAACCGCTGGCCACCTTCTGGTATCCTTGCGCCTCTTTTTTGCCAGAACTCTGGCACAGAGCTTTCACCCGGAATTTTCGTCCAGAAAACAGGAGCGCACCGTGGTTACCATGTACGGCATCAAAAACTGCGACACCATCAAGAAAGCCCGCAAGTGGCTGGAAGACGCCGGTGTTGACTATCAGTTTCATGACTACAAAAAAGACGGCTTAAGCGCTGAATTACTGGATGGCTGGATCCGCGAACTGGGCTATGAAGCCCTGCTGAACAAGCGCGGTACGACATGGCGCAAACTGCCGGACGACATCAAAGACAATATTGATGAACAAAGCGCCCGTGCGGTGATGCTGGATAACCCGTCCATTATCAAACGTCCGCTGCTGGATACCGGCAGCGCCAAAGTACTTGGCTTCAGCGTTACCGAATACACCGAACTGAAATTCTGAATATTTCATTAATTACGTTAGAACGCGCATTCGCGCCCGATCTGAGGAATGACTATGACAAACGCATTTGCCCTGGCCATTGGTGTCGGCACCAAAAACAGCAAAGGTGACTGGCTCGAAGTATTTTACCCGCAGCCACTGCTGAACCCTTCTGCCGCTCTGATTGACGCCGCCAAAAGCGCTCTGGGCTATGAAGAAGGCAACGTTGCACTGGATGTTGACGGTGGCGAGCTGGAAGCCTTTGCTGCAGCACTCGACAGCGCCGATCCGCTGCAGGCTGCCCTGGCCCGCGCCTGTACCGAAAGCGAAAAGCCGGTTGTGGTGACTATTCTGGCCGCCGATGAACAGGCCTCTTCTACCCCAGAGGTTTACCTCAAGCTGCACCTGCTGTCTCACCGTCTGGTAAAACCACACGGTCTGAATCTGGCCGGTATCTTCGGCCTGCTGCCAAACGTTGCCTGGACCAATAAAGGCGCAGTCGATCTGGATGAGCTGCCAGCTGCACAACTGGAAGCCCGCCTGAACGGCGACCTGCTGAGCGTCAACAGCGTGGATAAATTCCCGCGCATGACCGATTACGTGGTACCGAAAGGCGTGCGTATTGCACACACCGCACGCGTGCGTCTGGGCGCTTACATCGGCGAAGGCACCACCATCATGCACGAAGGCTTTGTTAACTTTAACGCCGGTACTATGGGCGTTTCTATGGTTGAAGGCCGTATCTCTGCTGGTGTGGTTGTCGGTGACGGCTCTGACCTAGGCGGTGGCTGCTCTACCATGGGCACCCTGTCTGGCGGCGGTAACATCATTATTTCTGTCGGTGAAAAATGCCTGCTCGGCGCCAACGCCGGTATCGGTATCCCGCTGGGTGACCGCTGCACCGTTGAAGCCGGTCTGTACGTCACCGCCGGTACCAAAATTCAGGTACTGGACGATCAGAAAAACGTGGTTGAAGTGGTTAAAGGCCGTGATCTGGCCGGTAAATCCGACCTGCTGTTCCGTCGTGATTCCCTCACCGGTGCCGTTCAGTGCGTGACCAACAAGAGCGCCATTCAGCTCAACGAAGAACTGCACGCCAACAACTGAGGCTGCAGTATTTAACGCGGCTGAGCGTTCTGCTCAGCCCGTTAATGAGCCGCAAACCAGTGCGGATGCTGCAGATACCAGCGCACGGTATCCAGCATCGCCACGGCAAAATCATGCTGCGGCATAAATCCTAATTCTCTGCTGATTTTTCCGGCATTAATGGCGTAACGCACGTCGTGTCCGGGTCTGTCCTGCACATGGGTAATCAGCTGTTGCGAACGTCCGGCGATGGCACTCAGGGCCTGCGGATAACGTTCTGCCAATGAAGCATCGCGGGCAAACTCATCATTGAGAAGGCCACACAACAACTGAATAAACTGCAGATTGGTCTGTTCATTATGGCCGCCGATATTGTAATTGCAGCCTGTTTTTCCGGCGCCAAGAATACGATCGATACCTGCCGCATGATCTTTTACATATAACCAGTCGCGTACCTGCTGACCATTACCGAATACCGTTAAAGGCCGCTCAAACAGAATATTGGTAATCATCCGTGGCATCAGTTTTTCCGGATACTGATAACGGCCAAAATTGTTGGAACAATTCGATAAACTCACATTCAGCCCGTAGGTTCTCGCCCAGGCATTTAACAAATGATCAGACGCCGCTTTGGTGGCGGCATAAGGATTACTCGGCTGATAACGGCTGTGCTCGCCGAATGGTTCACCCTCTTCACCCAGATCACCGAAAACCTCATCGGTTGAAACATGATGAAAACGATGCGGCAGCACTGGTTTACCAGCGTTAAGCGGTTCTTCAATCCAGACCTGGCGGGCCGCCTGTAATAAATTCAGCATGCCGACAATATTGGTTTCGACAAATTGTTCCGGTGCACTGATCGAGCGGTCGACGTGGGACTCTGCGGCAAAATTAACGATCGTATCCAGACGATAAAAAGCCAGTAAATATTCAACCAGATTGCGGTCGTTAATACTGCCCTGCACAAATACGGTATTCGGCCGTTTTAACGCCTCAGCTAAATTGGCTTTATTACCGGCGTAACTGAGGATATCAAGCACCACAATAAAATCCTGCGGATGCTCTTCCTGCCAGTATTCAATAAAATTGGCTCCGATAAATCCCGCACCGCCGGTTACCAGTAAACGTTTCATCAGAGAGATTCCAGAGTACGCTGCAGGCTTTCGCGCCAGCAGACAGGTTGACGTTGCAGCCGGGCATTTAATGCCGCCGGATCAAGCGCGCTAAACGCCGGACGTTCGGCGAGAATCGCCGGATTATTTGCGGCATAGGCAACACTGCTGAGCGGAGTAATTCTGACCGCTTGTGTTAACAGCCCAAGGCTAAGCGCCAGCCGCTGTATTTCACAGGCAAATTCATACCAGCTGGCAACACCGCTGCCCGCCCAATGATAAATACCCTGTAATTGCCCGTTATACAGCAGCCACGCCGACTGCCAGATAACCTCAGCCAGCTCTGCTGCGGAAGTCGGTGAGCCGTACTGGTCATTAACCACCTGCAGATCACGACCGGACTGCATTAATTTGAGCATGGTACGTAAAAAATTATGGCCATAATGGCTGTAAAGCCAGGCGCTGCGGATAACCAGCAGATCATCGTTTAAAATACTGGCCGCCTGTTGCTCACCGGCCAATTTAGACTGACCATAAATATTCAGCGGGCCGGTTTCAGCCTCGGGCGTCAGCGCTGTATTGCCGCCTGCGGAAAACACATAATCGGTGGAAAGATGCAGTAAACGCGCGCCCTGCTGACGACAAATTTCTGCCAGTACCGCAACAGCCTGAGCATTTATGCGATACGCTTTTTCTGCCTGGGTTTCTGCCTGATCGACAGCGGTAAACGCGGCGCAGTTAATCACCAGCTGCTGTCCGTCACAGGCCTGACGTAATGCGTTGTCGTCGCAGATATCCAGTGCCTGATGATCGCAGGCGCGCAGTCTGACCCAATCCGGGCAGCTTGCCTGCAGACTCCGGCCCAGCTGGCCGCCGGCACCGGTCAGTAATACGTTAACCGGCGTCATACGAAATAATCAGACTGTTTAAACGAGGTACCCCGGGCGTCTTTTTCAGACAATTTGGGTTCGCCCTGTAACGGCCAGCGGATAGCAAGATCCGGGTCATCCCAGCGCAGAATGCGTTCACTTTGTGCGTGAAAATAACCGGTACAGCGATACAGACATTCGGCCCGTTCACTCAGGGTATAAAAGCCGTGGGCGAAACCCGGCGGTACCCATAACTGGTGGCGGTTGTCAGCGGATAATTCGAAGCCCTGCCAACGGCCAAAGGTAGGCGAAGAGCGGCGCATGTCGACAATCACATCAAACACACGGCCTGCCACCACGCGCACTAATTTGCCCTGCGGTTGTTCCAGCTGATAGTGCAGGCCGCGCAAAACGCCCTGATGGGAAGCCGAATGGTTATCCTGCACAAACGCCGCGCCCCCGGTCAGATCGTTCAGCCATTCCTGACGGAAGGTTTCCATAAAGAAGCCGCGCTCATCTTCATAGAGTCTGGGTTCAATAATGTACACATCGTTAAAGACGGAAGACGGCGTCAGCATGGTGGTATCCACAAAAGAAAGCGGCAGCGGAGTAAATAAATACGAAGCGCGCGCGTTATAGCACGCGTCCGCGTAAACCAACAGCCTGCCGCGACCGGAAAGCATAAGGGTCAGGTTATTCTACCTGTAGTGTACGCCGGTCAAGCTCGCCCTGAGCATCCATAACCACCACTTCCTGCTCACCGGTCACGCTGAAGCGGTAACTGAGGGTTTCGGCCTCACCACTGCTGCCAACGTGCAGGCCATTCACATACCAGTCGCGCGGACCCAATCCACCCTGAGCGTGCAGCGAGATTTCCGGTAGCGCAGCGCTGCCGCCGGCACGGGTACGGCTGGAGCGCAGAATCAGGCCATCCTGAATACCGGTAATCTGCAGCGGTTCGAGTGCCAGCGCCGGTGGCTCACTGCAGCGCGGATCAACGGCGGGTAAACGGTTACGCAGGCGCTGACTGGCCGGCAGCCAGTGTTCCAGCGGTCGTGGCCAGAGTGCAAGCTGATGCGCTGTGCGTGCGGGCACATCACAACTGCCATCAACCAGCAGGCCGCGCTCGCTGGTCCAGTAGGTTAACGGGTTGCGCCATAAACCATCGCTGCGCTCATCGCGTAAGGTCGGCGGCAGCTGGCGCCGTACCAGCCAGGCTTTATGGGTCTGGAAGCACTGGTCGGCTGCGGTTTCGGCGGCGCTCTTCCCCAACGGCCAGCAGATGGTTTCCTGACTGACCTGCTCTGGCTGCGGCAACAGCTCAGGTTTATGTTCAATGCGGTCAAATAACTGGAACAGCACCGGCAGCGCACTGAGCGCGCCGTAATGTCCGGGCGATGGCGTGCCGTCCGGGCGGCCAAACCACACACCAATGGTATAAGCAGGAGTCACACCCACCGCCCAGGCATCTCGGAAGCCATAACTGGTGCCGGTTTTCCAGGCGATGCTGCGGTCGTTATCCTGCAGGGCATAACTGCGCGCACGGTCCGGACGCGGACTGCGCAACATATCATTCAGCACCCAGGCGGTTTCTGCAGAAAATAACCAGCGTGAGCCTGCGACGGATGGCGACTCCCCATTCAGATAACGCAGCGGCCAGACCTGCCCCTGATTAGCGATGGAGGAATACAGCTGCACCAGCTGCGCCAGCGATAATCCACCACCACCCAGCGCCATACTCAGGTTGGCTTTACCATCACCGGGGATACGGTAACGTGCTCCGGCATTCGCCAGAGCGGCAGCAAAACGCTCCGGAGTAACGGCCTCCAGCACCTGCACCACCGGTAAATTAAGTGACTGCCGCAAAGCTTCGGTGGCCGACACCGGGCCGGAAAAATGGCGGGTAAAATTTTCCGGCTGATAGTCGGTAAAATAGCGAGGAACATCACGCAATAAACTGGCGGAGTGAATCAGCCCGTCTTCTATCGCCAGTCCATAAATAAAAGGTTTTAAGGTTGACCCCGGCGAGCGCTGCGCCTGCACCATATCGACATGGCCGAAGCGTGAATCGTCGGCAAAGTCGGCCGACCCGGCATAAGCCCGAACTTCGTGAGTGACATTATCCAGCACCAGAATGGCGGCAGAATGACTGGGCGGAAAACGCTGAATTTCCTGCGCCAGATAATCTTCTATCTCGTACTGTAAATCGGCATCCAGCGTGGTTTTAATCAGGCTTTTATCGGCGTATTGCTGGCGTAATTCCCGCGCCAGTAACGGTGCCAGCTGCGGTGTATGCGGCTGATAGGCCAATACCGGTTCCAGCAACGCCTGCTGATAACCGGCCTGGGTAATCACGCCAAATTCCAGCATCCGCTGCAGCACTTTATTCCGCGCATTTAATGCCCGCTGCGGATAGCGGTCGGGGCGCAAACGCGACGGTGCCTGGGGTAATACCGCCATTAATGCCGACTCAGCCAGCGATAAACCGAGCGCCGGTTTGTCCAGATACAAGCGGCTGGCCGCCCCCACCCCTTCAATCACACCGCCCATGGGCGCGTAATTTAAATACAGGGTAAATATTTCATCTTTGCTGTAATGCCACTCCAGTTGTAACGCGCGCAGTGCTTGCTCCAGCTTACCGCCGACAGAGCGTGAATGCGGGTGAAAACGCCGCGCAACCTGCATGGATATGGTCGAACCACCGGATACCACACAGCCGCAGCGCCAGTTTTGCCAGGCGGCACGCAGCAGCGCAAAAGGATTGATTCCGGGGTGAAAATAAAACCAGCGGTCTTCGTAATTCAGTAATGCGTCTTTATAAAAAGGCGATACTTCGCTCAGCTCTACCGGATAGCGCCAGACACCATTACTGTCGGCAAAAGCCCGTAATGGCCGTTCATGGCGATCAACCACCAGCTGGGCAAAATCATTCTGCGCACCTTCTGTCTGGCGTTGCGGATCGGGTACGGCTAAAGGCCACAGCCAATCGGCACTTTTTAACAGCAGGCAAAAAAATGCCAGCAGCAGCAGAAATCGCGTGGCTCTGTTTTGTGGCAGGCGGAAAAAACGTGCCGCGTTAAACGCGGCACGGTTGGCGGGTTTGTTACTCACTCAGAGGACTCTTCTGACTGACACATTCAACATCAGAGAATCAGGGCTGAGTAACAAACAGAATATCCGGCGTGGCACCCAGCGCACGGATTTCCGGATCGTACATATCTTCGACCAGCGGCACCGGCACCTGATAATTACCCGGCGTTACCGCCCGCACCAGATAAAATACCCGGGTGGTGCTGTAAGAATCGGCATCAATGGCGGCGACATAACGGTCGTCACGGTATTCCTGATGGGAGATGCGTGAACGGCGCTGCCATTCGGATACTGGCTGAGTATCGATATTGATTTCATCCAGCTTGATCGATGCGCTTAAGTTCTGATTTTCCAGCTCCAGACCGGCCGGTAATAAATCCACCAGCAATAAATCCGGACGGCGTTTATCCGCTTTTACTTCCAGCTGCACCAGCATCAGCTCACCGACTTTCATGCGCAGTGCACCGTCATCCGCAATAATTGCCTGACCATCGGTGGTGAAATAACGGCGCTGAATACTCACACCATTACTTTCAGCCGGCGGTGCCAGTTTGCTGTGACCCTGATACATCAGCGTGGCGAATAACGGATCGCTGCTGGTATTGCTCAGGGTTACGCCATCACGCAGGCTGCTGCCACTTTCCAGCAGATTAAATTCACCGGCCTGCTGCAGGGTTTTTAATACGCTGCCCATGCTCAGCTCACCGCTCCACTCATCACCCGGCACACGATCCAGCTGCACCGCCGCCATAAAGATGGCGTTACGTTCCTGCGTACTCAGGTAAGTACGGCGCTCCAGCATACGCGCCAGCGCTTCAGCACGGCTGAGCGCAAAACTCTGCTGCTGACGATACTGCAGTAACAGGCGTACCACCTGCGCGGTATCACGCACCCGTGAACCATAATCACCGAGGTAATAATTTTCTTCACGCTGCACGGTTTTCAGTTTTTCCATTAACTGATCAGACAGCTGCTGGTCGCCCTGTAATTTTGCCGCCAGTGCCAGATGCAGTAATGGCAGGGCCGGTAAATCCAGACGCGCCTCACCCGCCAGGCGACGGATATCACTCAGCGATGCTTTTTTATGCCGCGCCAGAACATAGGCGGCATAGCTCTGATAAATCTGACGGTAAAGTTCCGGACGGTCATTCCAGCGTTCGCTGAAATTACCACGACCACGCAGATATTCCTGCAAACGGCTCAGGGTTTTACGCAGTACATCGGCATCAACACGTACACCTTCGTCCTGGGCATCGGTGAGGAAATCACCGGCATAAGCGGTTAACCAGTGCTGTTCATAATCGTCGTGGTTAGACCACAAACCATAACCGCCATGATTCATCTGGCGCTTAACAATACGATCCATGCCGCTGTCCAGAGCACTGTCGCGGTTACGGCCAGTGGTATTTTTCAGGCCCAGGTCCGACAGTTGATTAGGCGTTGCATAAATCCACGGATAAGTGGAGCTTAACGATTGCTCCAGACAGCCGTACGGATAATGCAGCAGGTATTCGAGCTGACTGCGCGGGTTTAAATTCACGCGGTTATTAACGCTGAGCAGCGCTTCCAGTGATTGCGGAATCCAGCCATCCATCTCGCTGCCGTCCAGCACCAGACGCTCGCCCGGCTGCAATACCACTTGTTTCTTTTTGGTCAATGCAGGGTGTGCCGCACGGCTGTTCAGTTTCCAGCTCTGGGTAAGAGAGTAATCACCGGCACCGGTTAACTGCAGGCCAATTTCAATCTGCCCGGCCGGGAACTCTGAACGCAGAGGTAATAACAGGGTTTGTTTTTCACCATCGGCCAGCGTCAGCTGCTGAGTTAATGGTGTGTTATCACGCACGACTGCCGGGCCAGTGAGGCTGAATTGCAGATTTAATACCTGCTGTTCACCGCTTAAATTGGTAACGTCCAACGCCACGCTGGTCTCATCACCCACAGCGACAAAACGCGGTAAAGACAGCTGTGTAACCACAGGCGCAGCCACAGTCACTTCCTGTTCCAGACTGCCAAAGCGTTCGTCATCAAACGCCAGCGCCATTAAACGCAGACGGCCATTAAAATCGGGTAATTGCAGCGGAATGCGGGCAACGCCATTTTTCACCGCCACCTGACCGGAAAACAGCGATACGATCTGTACTTTGGCGCGGGCTTTTTTACCACCACGGCTTAATTCCGGCGCATCACCACCAAAACGCTGAGTCGCCATGCGGTTGTTATTCAGACCAATTAAATGGCTGTACATATCGTACATATCCACCAGATAACGGCGCGGGCTGAAGAACCAGGCAAAAGGATCGGGGGTTTTAAAATCGGTAATCGACAGCACACCAACATCCACCGCCGCCAGGGTTACCCAGGCGCTGTTAACGGCACCACCGTTACTATCGCTGACTGTCACTTCGGTGACGACACGCTGGTTCGGCGTCCACTTTTTCGGGGCATCGAGGACAATATTCAGACGGCGTGGTTCACGATCCAGTTTCAGATGCATCAGCCCCACTGAACGGGTCGGGGTAATGCGCTGTTTGTTGTCGGCCGGCTGTAAATGCAGCGCACTGATATAAATATCGTGACGGTTCCAGGATTCATCGACCGGAATATCCAGCGTGGCACCTTCGGCGGGCGTGGTTACCCGGGCACTCCACAACAGCTGATTACTTTCGACCACCACCAGAGTTTCACCGGCCGCTGGCGGTACAATTTTCAGACGTGCGACATCACCGGCGGCATACGCGGCTTTATCGAGAGCCAATACAACTTTATCCGGGCGTGCGCCCTGCTCGGCATTCTGAGCATCTTCCCAGTACCAATACCAGTTTTCTCCCGCATCAAAGGTCATGCTGCTGATTAAACCGGTGCTTTTATCGGTAATTTCCAGACGATAGCTGCCGAAGCTGACCGGTAGCGCCAGTTTTTCGGTATTACCGGCACTGATGCTGCGTGTCAGTGTCAGTTCGCTGAATTCACGCTCGCTGGTTTCCACATACCAGCCGCGATTGCTGGAATAGCGCCAGTGGTAACGGCGATTCTGATTAATTAACCGCACCTGCAAATTATCGGCCGCCAGTTTTTCACCTTTGGCATTGGTTTTAATCAGCTCAAATTCTGCCTGTGAATTACGTGCTGCACGATCGCCAAACAGCGGGCGGATACCGACCAGCTCTTTACCCGGTAAAACACGGGCAACATGGCGGCGCACCACCGGGCGACCGCCGGATTCAAACAGACTACCGGTAACGGTTACCGCCAGCGGCGATTTCGCACCATCCCAGCGGGAATCAATATTCAGGCTCAGCTTGCCGTCTTTATCCAGCACAGCACCGTTTTCAATAAACTGCTGATTCCAGTCGGTTTCGCGCACATTGCCAAAATGGAAATCCGGCCATTGTTCAAAAGGATGTGCCAGTGACGATACACGGATGCTGGCATCAAAACGGTTACCCGCCGCCGGTGCACCGTATAAATATTCACCCAGTACCGGAATATTCAGACGCTCACGGCTGGTGAAGTATCGGGTGGTATTCTGTCCGGGATTAAAGGTCAGCTTCAGACGCTCAGGCATAAAGTCTTCGACTTTAAACTGATACACCACGCGGTTTTTACTCACGCCTTCAACTTCTAAACGCCAGTTACCGGTCTGGGCATCGGCGGCCAGCGGATATTCATACTGGTAATAACCACCGGCTGCCGGCTGCCAGTTGATGTCTTTTACTTTCTGACCATCCGGGCGGATGATGCGGCCTTTTAATGGCCGTGAATTAACACTATTGCCATCATCATCACGCAACAAAGCACTGAAGGTGGCAGTCTCACCGCCACGGTAAATATCACGCGGTGCATAAATAAAGAGTTCGGCACTGTTGTATGGACGGTCGGCCAGACGGAAATCGGATAAATCGAGGGCCGGAGTATTTAAATTCACCAAGCTGACGGATTCATCTTTACGCACCACCAGCACCTGGCCGTAATCAATTTTACGGCGTACGCTGACGCGTCCTGCGGCACTGCTGGTTGCTTCAAAGGCAACACTGCCATTGCTGTTTAATAACTGAACCTGTGCGCCTTCGACCGGCTCCGGGCTGCCCAGAGTATTCAGATAAACATCAAAGCCGTTGCCGTAATTGCGGATATGCACGCCGATATTGGTCACCATAAAATAGGTAACGGCAAGCTGGTTATCATACTGTCCGGGACGTGCCATCACCGCCAGGTAGACACCCGCTTCACGCAGCGCCGGAATATCCTGCAGCGGTAAATTAATCTGGCGGCGCTTGTTACGCTCGGCAGGCAGAGTAAAACGCCCTTCGTGCACTAATTCAGAAAATTGTGGCAGCTCATCAAGGCGGTAATAGCTTTCGCTCTGGCCGCGGTTTTTCCAGTTAAGCAAACGCACCAGTTGATCGGCATTTACCCGGTGAAAAGCCACATTGGCTTCGCTGACGTTTAAGGCATACAGCGGCAGACCGGTATGCAGATTTAATGGTAAGAAATGGCCGTTACTGGCAAAGGCAAGGCTGGCACTCAACGAGCCGAATTTCACATCACCACGGCTGGGTTTGTGCAGGGTTTCACCGTTAATCGCGCGGATGCCAGAATCAACGGTAACCCAGTAACGGTTGTCCGGTTCAACACTTTCAAAATACGCGGTGCGGCCATCGTCGGATAAAATCCAGCCGCCATCAACGGGTTCACGCTTGCTGTTATTCAGCTCACGCTCCACCAGTAAATATCCCTGAAAATTCTTACTGCCATCCAGCGGCACAGAAAAGGTAATTCCTATGGCACTGCCATCGTCGTAATTCTGCTCGCTGATATCCGCTACCTGTAACGGCACACCGGCGTACAGTTCGGCCGTTGTCAGCTTTTCGCCGGGGGCTTTAGCATCGGCCTGGGCTTTTGTACCTGCCGGAGCAACGGATTCAGCCGGAATGGCGCTCGACGCTGGAGCCTCGACAACCTGATCAAGTGACGGCTCACTGACTGCCGGAGCAGAACTGGCTGACGAGCTGCCGGAATCATTATCGCTGCACCCGACAAGCAATAAAGCGGAGGAAATAATGGCGACAAGCGCCAGACGTGGGCTGATCATGATGTAGTCCTTAGAAGTACCCTTAACCGGGCCTGTAGTCCATTGTGCATTCGCTGCTGACAGCAGAGCCGCCATCCTGAAAACGACAGAAGCCGCTTTATTGATAAGCCGCGAAGTATATCCGAGGGGGAAGCCACCTTCACCTGAAAATTCTGCCGTAAAAGCGGTCTATGTCACACATTAACGTCGCCGTTCAGCTCCTTGCAGCAAGCGCTCTTCGGCTACGATGGCACGGCCATGGGTGCCCGCCCCGGCTATCCCTGCCGCATCTTCAAGGCGGACTTCGAATTCGTAAAAGTCGGCCGGTTTGCCCAGATACTCAGCGCTGACTTTCACACTCGCTCCGACTGGCGTCGGCGCTATATGGGTCACATTTACATGCACTCCGACCGAAAGTTCACCCGCAGCCAATAATGGCGTCATCAGTCGTGCCGCTGCCAGCTCCATCAGGGCAATCATTTTGGCTGTTGCCAATACCTCAGGAAAACGTTCTTCTATTGTTGTGCACAATCCCTGCGCCGTATACGCCGCGGTAATATCCACTTCCAGCTCGTAACGGTCACCAATCTGCATAGGGTTTCTGCTCCGGAGGAAAATAGGCGTTTTATCGCAGATTCGTTGCCATTCTCCAACACAATGTTGCAATTGCGGCCAGCACAGGCGTCTATAGTTAGAGCCTGATTCACTATTAATGACTTTGAGATTAATTGTGCCTTACCTCCGCTCTCTTCGTCCGGCAGCCCTGCCGTTTATTGTTCTGCTGGCGGCCTGGTTTTCCCTGCCTTATATGCCGCGCTGGAATGCCGACTACGCCCTGTTGCTGCAGGCTCTGCCGTATGGTTTAGGTGTGCTGCTGCTGTTATTGGCGCAGCTGTTTAACCAGGGCCGCATTGCTCAGATGGCCATTCTGACGCTGGCCACTTACGCTCTGGTGCAACAGCGGTTACAGGTACAACTCAGCGATCCCGACACCTATTGGCTGTTTTTCTGGTTATGCCTGTTGTGGCCACTCAATGCGGCATTAATCCGCTACCTGCCGGATCGGCGGCCATTATCGCTGGGAGGTCTGTTATTTCCGGCCATATTGGCACTGCAATTATTACTGCTTGGCAGCCTGAGTATCAGCTCCTGGTATGCCGCCAGCCTGGATTGGGTTGAAGGCTTTCGCCAACAGGCCAGCGCCGGTTTGCTGCCGCTGCCAGCGTGGATCAGTTTTACTCTGGGTACCGCGCTGATGGTTAACCGCCTGCCACGCCAGAGTGATACCCCACTGGCGATGCTGGCCTTGCTGCTGTTGCACGGCTGGTTGTTTTACCGGCTGGATGCCAGCCAAATCTCCGTATTGGTCAGCAGTCTGTCGTTACTGCTGTTATTCGCCACGCTGCTGATTAACAACCATCATCTTGCTTTTATTGATGAACTCACCAGCCTGCCCGGTCGCCGGGCACTGATGAATGATCTGAAACACCGTCATGGCCGCTATTTGCTGGTGATGGCGGATATCGATCATTTTAAGCAGTTCAATGATACCCACGGCCATGATGTCGGCGATGACGTGCTGCGCCTGGTTGCCGCCCAACTGAATAAAACCAGTGGCGGTGGGCGCGCTTACCGTTACGGTGGTGAAGAGTTCACCCTGATTTTCCCGGCCACCGAGCTGAATGAATGCCTGCCTTTTATTGAAGCAACCCGTGAACGCATCGCCGCTTACCCTTTAATGGTGCGCAATCGTCAGCAGCGCCCGGAGACCCAGCGTCAGGGGAAAAAGCAACGCGGCCAGAACAACGACAGCAAGACACTGAGTGTCACCATGAGTTTTGGCGCGGCACGTCGCAACAGCGGCGAAAGCATCGAGGATTTAATGAAACGCGCCGACAAAGCGCTGTACAAAGCCAAGGAAAATGGCCGCAACCGGGTAGAAAAGGCGAAATAGAACAGGATCGGCGTTATGATACGCGCTGATTCTGTCAGCCTGTTATCCGCATGAATAAAGAAAAACGCATCGAAATTTTTTCCCGCCTGAAGGCCGAAAATCCACATCCGGAAACCGAACTGGAGTACAGCAATCCGTTCGAGCTGCTGATTGCCGTACTATTATCAGCCCAGGCCACCGACGTTAGTGTCAACAAAGCCACACGTAAGCTCTATCCGGTGGCAAACACGCCAGAGACCATCCGCGCACTGGGCGAAGAAGGTTTAAAGCAATACATCAAAACCATCGGCCTGTTTAACAGCAAAGCCAAAAACGTCATCAGGTTGTGCGAGATTCTGCTTGAACAACATGGCGGCGAAGTGCCGCAAACCCGTGAAGCGCTGGAAGCCCTGCCCGGTGTCGGGCGCAAAACCGCTAATGTGGTGCTGAATACCGCTTTTGGCCAACCAACCATTGCGGTAGACACGCATATTTTCCGCGTATCCAACCGCACGAAAATTGCGCCGGGTAAAAATGTTGATGAAGTAGAACAACGCCTGATGCGCGTCGTGCCAAAAGAATTTCAGCTCGACGCTCACCACTGGCTGATCCTGCACGGCCGTTATGTCTGCGTGGCACGCAAACCCAAATGCGGCGCCTGCATTATCGAAGACCTGTGCGAATTCAAACAAAAGACATCAGACTAGGAGCTTCCCATGCGACTGTTACACACCATGCTGCGCGTCGGCGATATGGACCGCGCCATTGAGTTTTACACCAAGGTGCTGGGCATGACCCTGCTGCGCAAGCACGACAACGAAGAATACCAGTACACCCTGGCCTTTATCGGTTATCAGCCGGAAAGCGAAGGTGCGGTGCTGGAGCTGACCTACAACTGGGGCACCAGCAAATACGATCTGGGCAGCGCTTACGGCCATATCGCCATCGAAGTGGATAACGCTGCCGAAGCCTGTGAACGCATCCGTAATCATGGTGGCAATGTGGTGCGCGAAGCCGGTCCGGTTAAAGGCGGCACCACGGTGATTGCCTTTGTTGAAGATCCGGACGGCTATAAGATTGAACTGATTGAGAAACGCGCCGACGCCCATAATTTCTGAGCGGCGACACGCTGTATGGCTCTGGGCTGGTAGCGGAAGTGCAGTACCTTTAAGCCGCGCCCGGCCTGAGCTTCCATCACGAACCTATATCACAGCCCTCATTGCCCTCACTCACGACCGGCAGGTTGGCCCTTTCAGACACAGCAGAGCCATCTTCCCCAACCATCACCGGCTCTGGCCGGCGGCATTTGAGACCGTCAACCGGGGTTACCGCAGCCCGACAGAGTACTGTTAACCTGCTCAGAGTGACAAAATGATCCATTTTTCAAGCGCCGGCGGTCGACCGAAAGACGTTCTGAGCCGGGTCAGCGATCCCACTGACGAGGGAAAAGCGGTTGCGCCAGAACGTCAGCAGGCCACGAAAAATGCCGGAACAGCGGGATTTCCTGTGATTTTGCGCATCTTATTTCAGCAAAAAACGGCCGTTAACGCCTGTAACAGCGCACATGCTGCAAATAGTTGCCAAACTGCCCCGCTAAGGCTTGGTAAGGGCGAATAAGTAAGATACTATAATTGTGCCTGTACAGGTGTGCAGGTTTGTTGGCGAGTGCTCCATATTCGTAAGATATGCAAGATACTGGTCGATAGCGGCATTTATTGATTGTCTTCCCGGTTCGCCGGCCAGTATCGATGAAAATGCCAGAAGATATAGCAAGGCCGATCGTTGATTGGCGCATTACTCAGGAAAAAAAAGCATGGCAAATATAGTTCAAGGCACCGTCAAGTGGTTCAATGACGAAAAAGGTTTCGGCTTCATCGAGCAGGAATCTGGCAAAGATGTATTCGTACATTTCAGTGCTATCAACGGCGGCGGTCGTAAGACTCTGCAAGAAGGCCAGAAAGTAACGATGGAAGTTACTACTGGTCAGAAAGGTCCACAGGCGGAAAACGTTACTCCTCTGTAAGCCTTTTAGCCTGGTCTGGTCTTCGGACCAGACTGAGCATCTTCTGGCAGCCCACATTCACTCCGGTGTTTGTGGGCTGTTTCATTTAGGCCCCCGTTCAGATTCCCTCTGCCCTCAACCAGCCCCTACCCTTCTCCAACATGCATCTTTTGACCCCCTGCACAGAATTGGCCTGCCCAACGGTTTCCTGCTGCGCAGAACCTGTTAATCTTGAGTGATCATCAGCTGACGTTTACTGCCATGATTGATCAAGGCGAATTTTTTGACATTCCCAGTCCGTGCCGCCGCATTTGCGAACTGAATAACCGTGGCTATTGCAAAGGTTGCTTCCGCAGTCGTGACGAGCGCCTTTACTGGAATCAATTCACCACATTCCAGAAGCAACTGGTCGTTAATCTGTGTGAAAAGCGTCGCCTGAAAATACTCAGCGCAAAACAACAAACCGCTGTCGCCGAAGAAGACGATAGCGCCATACCGCAACTGGATCTGTTTGCCGCAGCCACCGCCAAACCAGTACCTGAAGCCAAACCAGTGCCAGAAACCGAGCCGCAGCCAGACTCTGCACGCCAGGAAAAGCCTGAGCTACCAAGCGTCATCGGTATCAATACAGAGACGGCCGTCATCGCTGAGCGTGACAGCCCATCTGAACCAATACCCACAGCGGAGCCACAGAACAGGCAAACAGCAAGCACGACAGAGCCCACCAGCGGGGAAACCAGCAGCTTGTTTGCGGCCGAAACCGCAGAGCAAAGCGAGGAGGAAAATAAAGATAAGGAAGAACAACCACCAGCCAAAGAGCGCACAAAATCTTCAACGAAAGCGCGCAAGGCTGACGATTCTCAGCTGGATATGTTTCGCTGATCAGGAACAGAGAGCGACATTAACCGCCAGATCGCGCTTCCACTGCATAGTCATCGACGTTGTCCGCGTTGGCTTATATTCGGCGCCAACCCAGCCTTTATAGCCAGATGTCTCGATACAGCGGAAAATAGAGGGAAAATCCAGCGTACCACTGCCAGGCTCACCCCGTTTTGGAATATCCGCAAACTGAATGTGACCAATTTTAGCCGCATGCAGATTAATAAAATCACAGACGTTATGCCCCATCAGCGCCATATGATAAATATCAAATTGCGCTTTAATCGCCGGATGATTCAGCTCAGCAATAATATCCAGCATCTGCTGCCCGGTAGAAATCAAAAAACCCGGCATGTCGCGGGTATTAATGGCTTCAAACGTGATGGTAATGCCAAAAGGTGCGAGGCTTTCTGCCGTTTTCAGTAAATTCTTTTTGAACGTATCCAGATAAAAAACACGCTTGTTTTCATCGTTACAACGCCCTGGCAGAACATTCACGCAGGATACTTTTAAGGCGCGTGCATAGTACAGACACTCGACCATCGCGGCGGCGTATTCAGCGGTTTTTCCTGGTACAGCAGCCAGACCTTCGCCACCTTCCATCAGATCACCAGCCGGTACATTAATCAGCACACATCGCAGGTTATTTTCGCTCAGCGCCTGCTGAATCTGCTCGATCGGCGTATCGTAAGGGAACTGGATTTCTACCGCCCCAAAACCATCATTATGCGCTGCCGCAAAACGCTGCAAAAAAGGCAGCTCAGTGTACATCAGGGACAGATTTGCGGTGAGTTTCACCCTTATTTCTCCGTATACATAGTCACCAGAGTGCAGGGGTCCTTCTCTGCGTTACCCTGGCTTGCGTGCAGACGCATCAGTTCTGCACCCAGTCCGGCCATTGGAATGGCACTTTTCATTATTCTGGCCAGATCATTGGCCATATCCAGGTCTTTTAACAGCGTCTTTACGTGCCACTTCACAGGGTCAAAATCACGCTCTGCCATGCGTGGGCCGGTCAATTGCAAAGGCACAGAATCGGCAAATCCGCCTTTAAGGGCCGCCGGAATCTGCAGAGCATCAACACCGGCTTTTTCGGCAAGCGCCATGACTTCAGCCATAACCAGTACATTGCAGCTTACCAACATCTGATTACAGATTTTGGTTACCTGTCCTGCGCCCACCGGCCCCATACGCGTAACGCGCTGCGACAGCGGCGCCAGCAAAGGACGCAAACGATCAATTAACGCTTCATCACCACCGGCCATAATCGCCAGCATGCCCTGCTCTGCACCAGCCACACCACCGGAAACCGGTGCGTCAACCCAATGCATGCCGCACGCAGAAGTCAGGCGGGCCGCCATCTGTCTGGTTGCTTCGGGTTCAATACTGGAAAAATCGATCAGAATCTGACCACTGCGAGCATTGGCGGCAATGCCGTCATCGCCAAAGACAATCGCCTCAACCGCTGCGGTATCCGTTACGCAAAGCATTACAACATCGCAGTCTGCCACCAACTGCGCAACAGAATTGGCAACACAGGCTCCCGCCTGACGCGCCGCTTCTGTTTTACTGGCGTTACGATTCCAGACACTGAGGGAATATCCCGCCGCCAATAAACGCAAACTCATAGGCACGCCCATCAAACCCATGCCAATAAAGCCAATTCGTTGTTGCTGCATAACTGATCTCCCGAAGTCGTTCAATAATATCAAAGACTTAGCGCTACTGTATGTTGATTTATTGGCGCTGTGTGAGTTTTATCCGTCATTTTTTATTGATTCAGGTAGCTCTGTTTCCCATCAGGACAGATGCACAACATTACAATAAAGAACTTACCTCAAATTACCCGTTCCGTATTCCTCGCCTATGCTTTATCTCAGTGAAACCCAAAGGAAGTATAATTATGAGCATGGCTAACATTTTCGCTGAGTCCCAGGCACTGCCCCACATTCCGCGAGTAGTACAGGAATTAATCGAAAGTTTCCGCGACGATGACGTTAATGTCGACGAAATAAGCAATAAAGTGGCGCTGGATCAGGCACTCACTGCAAAGGTTTTGCGCCTGGCCAATTCTGCCCACTATGGGGTATCCCGCACCGTCTCCAACCCGCACGATGCCATCATGCTGCTCGGCTTTAATACCCTGCGCACCATGGTGCTGGCCTCCGGGGTCACCGGCGCTTTCAAAGCTCCGGAGGGATTTGATCAGCGCAAATTCTGGCATGATTCATTTGCCATTGGCGCGTTATCCAAATGGATTGCCGCTTACGTTAAAGACTGCGACAGAGAGACCGCCTTCACCTGCGGCATGCTGCACTCCATTGGTATGCTGTTGATGCATATGGTGATGGCCGATGAAATTAAGAGCATTGATGATGCCGAAGCGATGGGCGGCAAGCGTCATACGCTGGAAACCAGCCTGCTGGGCTACAACTACGCTGACGTTGGCGCAGAACTGGCGAAACGCTGGAAGTTTCCGGAGGAAATGCAACAGGCGATTCTGCAGCAGCATCACCCTGAAACCGATCAACCTTATTCAAAACTGGCCGGGGTCATCTACATCGCCAAATATCTGAAAGAAGCCCACGAAAAAGACTGGACTGATGAGCAGATTATTGAGCATTTCCCTCTGACGGTAGCTGAAGCGATTGGTATGGATACCACCCGTGCCTACGCGGATGTTGCCAAAACCAATTCGCTGGAATCCGGTCTCGACAGCCTGCTGGAATAAGGCCTGTGGCAAAAAAGCCTGAATTATCTGGCTGCCATACAACACGCTGAATGCTGTCACACAGACAAATAAAAAGGCTCAAATGAGCCTTTTTATTTGTCTGTTATTTATTCCTGGGCACCTCTGCATAATTCAGAGGTGACCTTGCTACAGCGTAGTCTCCGTACGCAACTCTGATTCTGCACCAAACCACTGACGGCTTAGTTCAACCCGCTCGGCGGCAGGACGGGCAACATCCGCATCACTTAAAGCATCAATGATTTCCAGCCGTGGTAACAGGCCACAGCCATTCGCGACCTGAATCGTCAGGCCCGGGCGGGCATTAAGTTCCAGCAACATCGGACCATAACGCCGGTCGAGAACCATATCCGTCCCCAGATACCCCAGCCCGCTTTCTTCGTAGCAACGCGCAGCCAGTTCCAGTAGCTGCCCCCACTGCGGAATAACCAGCTCTGATAATTCCCGTCCGGTATCCGGATGGCGTTCAACACTCAAACCATTTTGTACGGCTTTTAATGGTCTGCCGGTGGCAATGTCCAGCCCAACGCCGACCGCGCCCTGATGCAAATTAGCCTTACCATCAGAACTGCGCGTAGAGAGACGCATCATCGCCATTACCGGATAACCGCGGCAGACAATAACGCGGATATCCGGCACCCCTTCAAATGAATAGCCACCCAGTTGCGGATCAAATTCGATCAACTCTTCAATAATAGCAATATCCGGACTGCCACCCAGACTGTAGAGTCCGGACAAAATATTCGATACATGACGCTGCAATTCCGTCAGTGTCACCAGCGTTCCACTGTTTTTTACATACTGCGTGTCGTCATAACGACTGAGTACCAGAATACCTTTACCGCCACTGCCTTTCGCGGGCTTGATGGCAAAACCCGGCACATCGCGTAGCAGTTCCGCCAGTAAAGAAACATCGTGCTGACTCTGAATGGTGCCGATTAATGCCGGAGTGGTAATACCCGCTTTTTGCGCCAGTAATTTGGTCTTCAGTTTATTGTCGACCAGAGGATACAACCGGCGTGGGTTATAACGGCTGATATAGCTGATATTACGCCGGTTCATGCCCAGAATTCCGCGCCGTTCAAGACGCCATGGCAAGGTAAACACGTCAGCTCCCGAACGCTTTGAAGCGCTTCAGCTCCAGCAGCCGATAACCGGTGTAAGAACCGATCAGCAAGACCAGCGCCAGCACAATAAACTGAATACCAATAAAGTTGAATGTTAAATGCCGTACCCAGGGATCACTCATGGCCCAGTATGCCAGCACCGCAGTCAGCAAACTGCCACCGCCCTGCACCATGACTTCGCGCCCGCCTTCTTCTTCCCACAGAATCGACATACGCTCGATGGTCCAGGATAAAATAATCATCGGGAAGAAGGTGATTTTTAAACCTTCCGTCAGGCCGAGTTTATAAGACAACACACTGAAAATACTGATGATGGCAATCACGGTAATAATCACCGCCGTAATCCGCGCCACCAGCAATAAATTCAGACGCGATAAATAACCGCGGATAAATAACCCGGTGGCGACCACCAACAAAAAACCAACCAACCCCGTCACCAGCGATGTCTGAATAAAGGCCAGCGCAATTAACACCGGCATAAAGGTACCTGAAGTACGGATACCGATAATAATGCGCAGAATGCAGACGATCAGTGCGCCAATGGGAATCAACAGAATGGTTTTAAACATTGCCTGCTCTTCGACCGGCAGACTGTGAATGGAAAAGTTCAGGAAATCATGCTGACTGGAAAGATTTTCAGCGATGTTTGCATAGGTCGATTCTTCACGTTTAAGCATCGAGAAACGAATGCTTGAATCGGTGCCTCCGGTAACGTCCAGTACCGGAGCGCCGCGCTGTTCCCACAGCAGTAACGGTGTATCAGCAGCCAGCAGAACCGAGGCATTACTTTTCTCACCGGGTAGTTCAAAAATCTGACTGTCGTTGCCATTCCACACCCGCAGCAACGGCATCAGATTCTGACGGCGACGACCATCCTGCAAATTCAGACCATAAACCACCGAAGCCGGAACCCGTGCTTTATGCAGCATTTCCACCCAAAGTTCAGGCAGCTGATCGGCATAATGGGTACGCAGTAATTCGATATGCTGGGCGGTTTCATCTTCCTGAAAGCGCTTCAGCAGCTCCCGAGTCAGGCTGTAATTATCGGCCGACGTTGCATAAGCGCCGGCCAACACTTCATTCACCGCACTGGCATAAGGTTCTGGCCAGCTGACCGGATCAATCGCAGGCGGCGGAAGATCAGCACCGGATTGCATCTGGCTGACCAGAATCTCGGCGCGATAAAATAATTCCTGCTTCCCTTTTGCACCGCGCACCGTCCACTCTGCGCGCGGCTCATTGCCATCCATAAAATTCAGGCCATAACCTGGCGATGCACCGGCTTCTTTTAAAACGGTAAAACCATCCTGCGCCGAAGGCCGTGCCATCGATACTTTCACCGGCCCGCCATGGGCATTGAATTCAACTTTCGCTTCCACCGACCAAATGGTCTGTGTTTCACCGTAAACCAGAGGAACTTCATACATCCAATGGCGGTGCAGTGTCAGCACGATACCAATCACCAGTAAAAATCCGACCAGCAAAAAGAAAGGTGCACGGGTAAATGAAAAGGAACCGATGTTCATAATAATGGGGTCGCAGGCTACGGAGTATTAGGAGCCGGTTCAGTGTTCACCGGGGTTTCTGCAGTACTGGCAGGCGGCGGCAAAACGTCTGCTGCCTGGCCGCTGTGCGGCTCTGCGGCTTTCGCTTTTTTGGTTTTGCCCGGTTCTGCTTCTTTGCTTGGCGCTGAAGCAGCGGCCGGTGTTGGTTCCGCTGGTGCCGCAGGCTTTTTCAGCGCAGTTTTTTTCACCGCAGGCGCTGCCGGTGACGTTGCCGGAGCGGCGGCCGGGGTGGTGTCCGGAACAAACTTGGCGTGTAAGAAGCGACGCCCCACATCAATCAGAGTGACATCACGCAAAAATTCACGCCCCAACAGAATCGGATACGTCATTTGTGAACGGTCGGTGAGGGTAAACTCGGTGTCCTGTTGCAGCGCGGTACCAAGATTCACCGTCAGCGAAACCACCGGCCGGCGATCAACTTCATCGCTGGATGCCTGACGAATCAGTACATGACGTACTAATGGCGCTTCAATTTCGATCGGCTCCGCTTCGTCATCATGCTGCAACCAGAAGCGAACCCAACGCTTACCATTACGCTCAAAGCGCACCACATTGACCGCACTTAACGAGGAGGTGGCAGCACCACTGTCAATTCGCGCCTGATAGTGATGTCCTGGCGGAGAAATATAAATCCACTCACTGGCACCGATGATGGTTTTGCCGTCCATCAGTGTCGCTGGTGCCTCTCGTGGCGGACATTCGGTACCGGAAAAGGTCGGCGAAGCCGCAGTCAGCGACTGCAACTGCTTATTGATACGGACCAACTGCAAACGCTGACGCCGCAGTTTATCGTCCAACGCCGCGACATCAGCACAGGCTGTTACTGCCGGAGCTGGCTCAGCAGCCGGGATCTTTTGATCGAGCAATTTTTCAATGTCTGCCAACGTCAGGTCACGATGTTCAGGGCCAGGCCAGACACTGCAGCCCGAACTCATCAGGGCAATACAAGCTATGAGGAAAAACGATGCCCGAGGGGGCATAACAACCTCCACCAACAGAAAAATGCGTGCGGCATTTAACCACAGAAAGCGGGAGAATCTGAACACAGGTACAACCTTTTACCGCGTTATTTACAGTGATACTGACCCATCACAGTGCTGAGAACACACTTCTGCAGCAACAGAGCACGACTCTTGGCGTGGTTCGACCGAGCCATAACAAAAAAGCTCCCGATGGGAGCTTTTTTTACAGCAACAATGTGTTCCGCTCAGGACATCTGCGACTGCAGATAGTTCGGCAGGCCGATTTTGTCGATCAGGCCCAATTGCTGTTCCAGCCAGTGGGTATGATCGTTTTCGGTATCATCCAGCAGCACCTGCAGCATATCGCGGGTCTGATAATCCTGAACCTGCTCACACAGAGCCATCACATCACGCAGGTCCACAATCACTTTGTATTCCAGATCCAGATCGCTCTTCAGCATCGCCGGAACATCTTTGCCGATGTTCAGCGGAACCCGGGTAACCATATCCGGAGTGCCACCGAGGAACAAAATACGTTCGATCAGCTTGGAGGCATGTTCTTTTTCGTCTTCAAACTCATGATCAATACGCTCATAGAGCTTTTTCAGTCCCCAATCGTCATACATACGGGAGTGAATAAAATACTGATCCATGGCGCTTAATTCGCCGGCCAGTAACTCGTTTAATTTGGCAATAACCTGCGGGTTACCTTTCATATCTGGCCTCCTGTCACATCATGGACTGTTGATAGTTTTCGATACCGACCTGGGCGATCAGTGATTGCTGGGTTTCAAGCCAGTCGAGATACTCTTCTTCGTATTCCTGAATATCTTCCAGCAACTCGCGGCTGACGTAATCCTTAACCGATTCGCAGTAGGCGATGGCTTCTTTCAAAACTTCCAGCTGTTCAACAATCTGGTCCAGATCGCACTGCAGCATTTCGGCGGTGTTTTCACCAATGCGCAGACGATTCAGTTTCTGCAGATTCGGCAGACCTTCAAGAAATAAAATGCGCTCAATCAGCTTGTCAGCCTGCTTCATATCCTTAATGGATTTTTTGTAGGCCTTTTCATCCAGCTCAGAGAAACCCCAGTTTTTAAACATGCGGGCATGAAGAAAATACTGATTAATCGATGTGAGTTCGATGCCAAGTATCTGATTGAGATACTCATTCACTTTGACGTCACCCTTCATGGCCGCGCTCCTTAAAAACTGAATAAACCAGTCTATGAATTAGTGCTGAGCAGCGCAAGCCCGCAGCAGAAGAAGACAATAGAAATGACTTTGATTATTACCTGCACTGGTAACAGACAAGCAATCTCCTGAAACTCCGTGATTAAGGGTCAGTGATCCTTAGGCCTGGTACCGATATGGAAGCTGCCATCGGAGTGAAATTGCACAACCTGGGAGCGTTTCTTCCCTAACAGAAAAGGCTCATCGTCATAGAATAAAAAATTCTTCCAGTAACGGCGGAATATTTTCCAGCTGGTCTGCACGACATGTTCCGAGTGATAGCAGAAATACACCACGGTGTTGTCATCCCAGCTTAAATGGGCAGCAATCAGTTCCGGCAATTCATTGCTGTCACGATCCCAGCATGACTGCCAGTCGCCCTGCTCCGCCCAGACGCCATTACGCGCCGGCCAGTCATCGCCAAGAAAGTGGCTGGCATGGGTCGCTTCTTTACTGATGTTCTGCCGCCAGAACTGCAACGCAGCCACAGCAGTCAGCGGTTTAATATGCTCCAGATCTTCGGCAGCAACGGGCAACTCCCGGTGGCGGAAAATCCAGCCTTGTTTGTAATCTGGCCAGGCAAGGTAATTCATACAGACTCACAGCGTTAAAGACGCATAAGAGTAACATTTTCAGTCACAACTGCGGAATTCATCAGCGGGGAATAATAAAATGCGCCTGAACAGACAGCAAAATGCGTCAGCCGACGATCCGGTTACGGCCTAACGATTTGGCCCGGTACAGCGCTTTATCAGCATTCTGCACCAGTGTTTTGATGCTTTTACCATGACCCGGGCATGCTGCCAGCCCGATACTGACCGTCAACGGTACATGGCAACCGGATGAGCGCAGATCGGCGACCTCCAGCTGCTTGCGCAGCGTCTCACACAGCCCCAATCCAGCGTGCAGAGTGGTATTCGGCATCAGTAGCAGAAATTCTTCACCGCCCCAGCGCATTAACGTATCGCTGGCACGTATGCGCGTATGGAAAATATCCGATGCCATGCGCAGTGCTTTGTCGCCGACCTGATGACCGAACTGATCATTGATGTTTTTAAAGCTATCAAGATCCAGCAAAGCAACGGTCATCTCGGTGCGCTGGCGCAACGCTAATTGCAGCTGTTGTTCAAACACCGCATAACCGGCACGGCGGTTCAGCAGGCCGGTCAGCTCATCAATGGTCGCCAGCTCACGCAGTTTTTCTTCGAGTCGTTTGTGCTCATTAATATTGTGCACCATACCAACCACCCGCAGAGCACGGCCATTGGCATCTCGGGCGCAGACATAACCGCGATCATGTACCCAGAGATAATCACCGTTGCGTGTTTTCAGCCGGTATTCGATATCGTAAAGATCCTGTTTTCCGCCAACGTATTCTTCGGTTGCGGCCAGAATGCGTTCGGCATCGTCGGGATGCAGACTGTCTTTCCAGGTAAACAGACTATGTTGCACTTCATAAGGGCCATAGCCGAGCATGCGCTTCAGCTGAGGCGCATAAAACACGTCGTTGGTGGTCAGATCCCACTCCCAGATACCATCGGAGGCCTCGTTCAGCACAAAGCGCATAATGGGTTCCAGGTTATGCAGAGTCTTTTCTACGGCGCCACGCTGGGTAATGTCACGGACCGATGACAGCAGGTATTCGGTGTTGTCCCAACGGACAATATGACTGGAGACTTCAACTAAAAACTCGCTGCCGTCAAAGCGAAGATGGCGTCCGACAAAGACATAATCCGGATCGGAACGGATGGCTTTCACCACCAGCCGCCAGTGCTGTATGTCTTTAATATCGCGTTGCTGCTGCAATACCGTACGGCCAACAAATTCGTCACGATTGAAGCCTTGCTGGCGACACGCCTCGTCGTTGACCGCAACGATAGCGGCCGTTCTCGGATTAACGATGTAAATGGCGTCTTTCAGCTGGTCGAATGCTTTCAGATAACTGAGCAGCTCCGGACCACACTTATTGGTCATACGCATACCTGTGCGGCAGTAGCGAGCGGTACAATCTGGATCTCTGCTTCACATAATAGACTAACGCAGCATACCCACACGAATCACATGCATAAAAAAGGCCACCTAAAAGGTGGCCTGTGCGCTGCAACCGTTCAGGAATCAATCCTTGAAGGTGTGCTCTGCGATAAAGCTTTGTACCGTTGCCAGATCAGCAGGCAGAACATTCATACGCTCTTCGCGCGCCATCAGATCGGTCAGGTGATGCGGCAGTTTTGGCATGTCGAAACCGGCACGCAGTACCGCGTCTTCAAACTTAACCGGATGCGCCGTCCCCAGGGTGATCATTGGGATACGTGGATTACGACGGCACTCGCGCGCTGCTTTCACGCCAATGGCTGTGTGCGGATCGAGCAGATATCCGGTCTCACCGAAGACTTCCTGCATCGTTGTAACGGTGCTGTCTTCGCTGACCGCATAGCTGTCGAACAGCGCGCGTGCCTTGGCCAGTTTGTCTTCGTCCAGCGAGACCACGTCTTTTTTGGCATTCATACGCGCCATCAGATCCGCCAGTTTGGCACCGTCACGGTCGTACAGGTCAAACAGCAGACGCTCAAAATTGCTGGATACCGCGATATCCATCGACGGCGTGATGGTGTGCTGCAGCGGGTGTACTTCGTACTGATTCTTGCTCATCAGACGATGCAGAACATCGTTGCTGTTGGTGGCGATGATCAGCTGTTCAACCGGCAAGCCCATTTTCTTCGCCATGTAACCGGCGAAGATATCACCGAAGTTACCGGTTGGAACGGAATACGCCATCGGGCGCAGCGGGCCGCCCAGATTCAGCGCGGAATAGAAGTAGTAAACGATCTGCGCCATGATGCGCGCCCAGTTGATGCTGTTTACTGCGACCAGTTTGCGCTCACCACGCAGGAACTGCTGGTCGCCAAAGCTGGCTTTAACCATGTCCTGCGCCTGATCGAAGTTACCTTCGATGGCGATATTGAAGATGTTGTCACCTTTAACCGTAGTCATCTGGCGACGCTGAACTTCAGACACCTTGCCGTGCGGATGCAGAATAAAGATGTCGACGTTACGACAGGCTTTGGTGCCTTCAATCGCGGCAGAACCGGTATCGCCGGAGGTGGCCCCCATGATCACCACTTTCTCGTGGCGGCGTTCCAGCACGTAATCCAGCAGGCGACCCAGCAATTGCAGAGCGAAGTCTTTGAATGCCAGCGTCGGGCCGTGGAAGAGTTCCAGTACGTATTCGTTGTGGTCAATCTGCTGCAGCGGAGCAACCGCTTTATGACCGAAGCCTGAATACACCTCATTCAGCATTTTCTGTAACGCGGCGGAATCCACACAGCCTTCCACGAACGGATAAATCACTTTGTGCGCCAGTTCGGTGTACGGCAGGTCACGCCAGGATTCGATTTCTTCGAGGGAGAATTGCGGTACTTCTTTTGGCACATATAAACCACCGTCGGTGGCCAGGCCGGTCAGCAGTACGTCTTCAAAGGTCAGTTCCGGCGCATTACCGCGGGTAGAAATATATTTCATCATGGGCGAAAGCCTGCGTGTCTTCCAAAGGTATGAAAAGGGGTGTGTAAAAAATGCGCGTAGTTTACATGGTTAAGGCCGCCGCTGCATCTTGCCTGCGGCCTGTTTACCGACAACGGCCGGCTACAGCTGCTCAAGCAGCTCCGGGCGGTAATCATCCACGCTCGGCGTCAGTCCCAGTCGCTCAATCTGCTTCTCCAGCTGGGCAATCTGAGTGTTCAGTTCATCCATGGTCAGCGTGTTATCTTCCAGCTGGTGCAGATGCTTTGAACCGTGCAGGAAATAGTACTGAATGGTCACCGCCAGCGGGTTATCAGCCTCCAGCGCCGCATTCAGCTTTGCACTGGCCCGATAAATCCGGTTCAGCGCCTGCTTCAGGCGCCAGACGTACATTACCTCAGTTAGTGCAGGATGATCCTTAAAGTGGTTAATCAGCGCCGCAATCACTATGGCGGCGGTTGCCACTCCCGCCGCATTGAGCCAGAAATTGGACTCTGCACCGCCCCACAGGGCGATATACAGTGTTGAAAACCCCAGCGACAGAACCAGCAGCGTTGCGACCAGTGCCGCCTGAAAACGGTTCAGATGTTTTTTAAAGCGGGCCTTATCAATATTCTCAAGTTTCATACTTACTCCTGCGACGACAGCGGACGAAAGAAATCGCCCAGCTCGCGGTATAAATCTTCGTTTAAAAAACAGGACACATATTTGCCCTGTTTTTCGACCCGGATCAGCCCGGCATCCACCAGCGCTTTTACGTGATGAGAGACGGTCGGCGCACCAATGCTGAGCTTGCCGATAAAGTCGGCCACGCCACAACCAGCCGCCGGGGCCGGTAAGCCGCTGCGGCTGTGCTCTGCTGAGAGTTGTTCCGCCTGATGATGACGCACCACTTCCAGGTACATCTGCAAACGGTTGGGATGAGCCAGTGCTTTAAAAGCATCGGCCAGCAGGTTCACCCCTTTATCGGTCAGTCGGCACATAGATTCACTGTGAACATCCGGAAAGTGGGCGGCAGTGTACTTCAGCCTCCGTCGTTTTAACACGATGGCAGAATAACACTTTGACAATGATCAAACTGTCTCTTAGCATCCGGTCAGTTCGACAAGTGTCAAACTATAAACAGCCGCAAAATAAAAATAAACGCATCAGCCAACGGAGTTCTGCCATGCGCACCTTCCATAACAAAACCGCTCTGATTACCGGTGCCTCCAGTGGCATTGGCGAATCCTTTGCCCGCCAGCTGGCCGCCGCCGGTTGCCATCTGATTCTGGTGGCACGGCGCGAAGACAAATTACTGGCGTTAAAACAGGAGCTGGAGCACAGCGCAGGCATCCGCGTGCAGGTGATCAGCCAGGATCTGGCTCAGCCCGGCTCGGCCACAGAGCTGTTTAATAAAACCCAGGCACTGCAGCTGCCCGTCGACCTGCTGATTAATAACGCCGGTTTTGCCCAGCATGGCTATCTGCTGGACGTGCCGATGCCGGTTCACAGTCAGATGATCCAGCTGATGGTCACCACCCTGACCGAGCTGACCTGGCTGTACGCCGCCGAGATGAAGCAGCGCGGCGGCGGCCATATTCTGCTGGTGTCATCCCTGCTGGGCTTCTTACCCGGCCCGCAGTTCGCCAGCTACGCCGGCAGCAAAGCCTATGTACTCAACTTTGCCGAATCGCTGGCGCGGGAACTGCGCCCGCACAAAATTCACATCAGCGCTCTCTGCCCCGGCGGTACGGCCACCGAGTTTATGGATGTATCCGGACAGAAGATTGAAGGCCTGCGCACCCTCGCCATTATGAGCAGCGATTCAGTCGCACGAGCCGGTCTGAAAGGTGTGATAAAAGGCCGGGCCAGCGTTGTCCCCGGGCTGCTGTATAAAGCCTCGGTGTTTGGCATCCGCTTTATTCCGCGACAGCTGCAGGCTATTTTCGGTGAAGCGGCAACGCGCTAAGCGTTGCTGTTCTGCTGATCCAGCCATGCCTGAACGGCAGGGCCTGTGCCTATGGGCCAGGCCTTCAGCTTATTAACCGCAATGTGCTTATAGGCGGCCAGCTCGCTGGTATCCATCACGATTTCCCCTTCGGCGTGCACCTCATACACCAGCAACAGCTGGTTGGCCTGAGCGAAGGGGTAATGACCCAGAAAACGGACGGCTGTACTGCTAAGCCCCAGCTCTTCTTTAATCTCGCGCACAATACCCTGTTCCGGCGTTTCACCAGACTCCACAAAACCACTGACCAGCGCCAGCATCCCCTCCGGCCAACCGACATTATTCACCAGCAGTACATGCTCTTGCGTTTCTGGCTGCGGCCGGTGCAGAACGATTGCCGCAACCACCGGAACCGGGTTATTCCAGTGGATAAACCCACAGCCAATCCGCACGCAGACCCGTCGCTGATCCACCTTCCCGGGTTGCAGCTCAGCCGCACAATGCGGGCAATAACGAAATTCCGGCATTCTGTTTTCTCCTGAAACATCAATGTAACGCTGCGATGAAATGCTGAAACGAAACGCAGCAAAACCGGCGCCACGCCCATCCCACGTTTCCCCAGTTATAACTGCTTAAACCTGACAGCAACATGAACCGTTGCAAAAAGCAGTGGCTATCTGCCGACTTCTGGCACAAATGCCTCCTGCAAGCCTACCTACCAGTAGGTAGGCTAATCACAGTCGATACTAACAAACGCCCAGAGCGATGCCGCAATGACCACAAAATCCGCCAATGCCCGCCAGACCCGTCAGCAGCTGATTGATGTTGGCGCCGACCTGCTCTGCCGCCGTGGTTATACCGGCTTCAGCTATCAGGATCTGGCGCGCGAACTGGGCATCAGCAAACCCAGCGTGCATCACCACTTCGCACAGAAAGCCGATCTTGGCCTGGCACTGTGTGACTGGACCGAACAATGGCTGCGTGACGGTTTCGCGCACTTTGATCAGCATGGGCAAAATGCACCGGACAAACTGCAGCGCTATCTGCGTGCCGCCGCCAAACACACCTTTAACGAACATAAGCAGTGCCCGCTCAGCGCCCTGCACAGCGATCTGGCGCAACTGCCGGATGCCATGCGCGCACGCCTGAGTGACCTCAGCCGGCTCGAAGTGGATTGGGTTGCTGCGGTGTTCAGCCAGGGGCTGGTAGACGGCGAACTGCAGGCTCCGGCCACCGCCAGTGCGCAGGAACTGGCGCAGTTATTTATTTTTGCCTGCAAAGGCGCGCTGTATTACGCCCGCCTGTTAGGGCGTGAACACTTTGAGCAGAGTATGTCGCTGTTGCTGCAACAGTGGCTGCCGGATGCTCCGGTGCCGCAATCACTCACAACCCTTTAACAATTTCCGACAACCTTTTAACCATTTCTGACAACAGTAAAACAGCCAACAGGAATATCTATATGAGTAATGTCCACGGTGCCGTCAGCGCCCTGTTTGAACCTATTACCCTCGGTCCGCTGCAACTGAGCAACCGTATTGTTATGGCTCCGATGACCCGCACCTATTCGCCAGGCAATATCCCTAATGAGCTGGTTGCCGCTTACTACGCCCGCCGCGCCGAAAATGAAGTCGGACTGATCATTACCGAAGGCACCTGTGTCGGCCATAAAGCCGCTAATGGCTATCCGCGCGTTCCTTTTATTTATGGTGAAGACGCACTGGCCGGCTGGAAAAAAGTGGTCGATGCAGTACACGCCAAAGGCGGCAAAATCGCTCCACAGCTGTGGCACGTAGGCGCCATCCGTAAAGAAGGCGTGGAGCCTGATCCATCAGTGCCGGGTTACAGCCCATCCGGCATGGTCAAAGCCGGTAAAGAAAATGGCGTAGCCATGAGCAAAGAAGATATTCAGGAAGTGATTGAAGCCTTCGCTCAGGCGGCTGAAGACTCCAAACGCATTGGCTTTGATGCGGTGGAAGTACACGGCGCCCACGGTTATTTAATCGACCAGTTCTTCTGGGAAGGCTCTAACCAGCGCACCGACGAATACGGCGGTGATCTGGTTGCCCGTACCCGTTTCGCCTGCGAAATTGTTTCCGCCATCCGCGACCGTGTTGGTCCGGATTTCCCGATTATTTTCCGTTTCTCCCAGTGGAAACAGCAGGATTACAGCGCCCGTCTGTGTGAAACCCCGGAAGAACTGGAAGCCTTCCTCAAGCCACTGGTCGAAGCCGGTGTCGATATTTTCCATTGCTCAACCCGCCGTTTCTGGGAAAAAGAATTTGAAGGTTCCGACCTGAATCTGGCCGGCTGGACCAAAAAAATCACCGGTAAGCCGGTGATTACCGTCGGTTCCGTTGGTCTGAATGCCAGCTTTATTGATGAAGACAAACGCGACATGGTTGACGCTTCCGGTGTCGCCACCGCCTCCATCGATGAACTTGGCCAGCGCATGGCGGCCGGTGAATTTGAACTGGTTGCCGTTGGCCGCGCACTGCTGCAGGACCCTGAGTGGGTACTGAAAGTAAAAGCAGGCCGCTATGACGAACTGGAAGACTACGATAAAAAATCGTTAATGCAGCTGGTGTAAATACCACGCAGATAACGCAGAACGGGCCTGATCAGGGCCCGTTTTTATTTCTGTCCGTTAATCCGGCTAATAAAAACGCTTTTCTATTTTCCCACCGGCGACAGAGTAGGCATTTGCGCAACCATCTGGCATGCTGCTTTTTCACATCAGAGTTTCAGTCTGCTATTGCAGAGTTATACAGGACGCTTTATGAACTGGATCTTCGCCAATCTGTTCAGCATTATTCTGGCCATTATTATTATCAGCCTGAGCTGGAAACTATGGCGTAAAATCGCCATTAAATTGCGTGCCCGACGCATACAGGATTACGCCTTTCCCGGCACCTTAAAGCGCAAGGTGGCACAGCGCTACCCCCATCTGGACGAAGCTCAGCTGGCGCTGGTAATGGACGGACTGCGCGAATATTTTCAGATCTGTAATATTGCCGGGCGTAAACCCGTTGCCATGCCCTCGCAGGTGGTCGACCTCGCCTGGCATGAATTTATTCTGTTTACCCGCAAATATCAGGAATTCTGCCGTTCGTCTTTTGGCCGCTTCCTGCACCACACACCAGCCGAAGCCATGAGTACGCCAACCACTGCAGCGAATGGAATTAAACGCGCCTGGCGTATTGCCTGCGCCCGGGAATGGCTGTCAGCCAAACAGCCCAGCAAACTGCCGTTGCTGTTTGCACTTGATGCCCAATTGAATATTGATGACGGATTTTTTTACCAGCTAAATTGTCAGATGGCAGCCACTGGCACAAACAAGAAAACGCAAAATGACACAACGCCCTATTGTGCCAGCCATATTGGCTGCGCTTCCGGTTGCTCCGGCAGTGGCGGCTGCACCAGCAGTTGCTCATCCGCTTCTGACAGCGGTTGCAGCAGCGGCTGCGGTGGTGATTAAACAGCAGCACTTTCGAGCAAGGTTCAATACAAAAGAATCGACGTTAAGGAATACACCATGTTAACCGACACGACCGCACTGTTTCTGTCTCTGATTTTCGGCTCCATTGGTTTTGGTTATTTTATTTACGGTAAGCGTCAAAGCCATAAAATCGCACTGTGGAGCGGCGTTGCCCTGATGATTTACCCCTACTTTGTATCTAATCACTACGCCATGGTGATGACCGGAATTGGCCTGATGCTGGTGCCCAGGTTTTTACGTCTGGACTAACCCCGGCACTCATACTGTCCAGCAATGCTGCGCTCATAATGCAGGCGCAACCCAACCAGCCCCATACACTCAACTGCGCTTCTCCCAGCCACCAGGCCGTTAATACCGCGGTGACCAGTTCCATAATAATAATCAGCGACGAGCGGCTGGCAGGTAAATGACTGACACCCCATTGCGATCCGAAGGATACCGCCAGAAGCCAGGTTGCGCCGTACAGAATGGCCAGCAAAACGGCGCTTGCCGATACCTGCAACAGCTGATCGGTATTCTGTGTATCCGCCTGCCAAAGCCAGCTCAGAAACATAAAAAATGCGGCGCCCAGCAACATACTTTCTGCTTTTAATACCAGCGCAACCTGCTGCCCTTTACGGAATAAAATATTGTTCGCGGCATAGGTAAAACCGGCAATCAGCCCCAGACTATCGCCTGTTCCCCAGGGCGTTTTCAGTAAGTCCGCCTGCCAGTCACTCCCCGGCTGAATCCCCGCAACCAGCACCACGCCCAGCAAAGCCAGCATAATCATCAACGCTTTACTGACACCAACGGTTTCGTGCAGAAATAATCGTCCAAGCAAGGTGCTCCACACAGGTAACAGATAAAACAGCACCATCACCCGCACCACATTGCCTTCCAGCAGCGCCAGCGAAAAACTGGCATTGGCCAGCCCACCGACCAGAAATATTCCTGCTAACAACGCTTTATTCTGCTGCCAGTGCGCCAGCACCCTGTGCCACTGACGCCACAGAATCACCGCGGTCAGAACACTGGCCACGCTGTACGCCAGTAGCAGCAGTAATGAATGACTGATTCCGGCGCTTTCAATAGCGTTCAGCGGTATCCAGGCACTGCCCCAGAGAACCGATGCCAGAAACAGCACCGCCGCAGGATTCAGATAACGACGCATAACACCCTCTTTAAAAGCACCAAAATAAAACCTCCTATAAAAAATACGACCCAAAATGCAGCATAAAAAGGTACAAACGCTTTACTGAGAATTCTCTCAGCCACCAAGTTATGACATTTCGGCACGCCGCATGCGCAAAAACAACGCATTGCCACGCTTTGTAAGAATTGGCACACCATTCGCAAAGACTCAGCAGATGCGAAAACAATGGGGTGTTCTGCATCGCTCACGGAATTGCTACACTGATTCCGTTAATAGGTCGCTAGGGTTCCGGTTTGTGTTGTAAAACACGAATGACTGGTCCGAGAGCAACCGACCTCAGCCGCGTGCGGGGGTTACACGGAGGGATAAAAGCCCGGGAGATCACTGGAACATTCGCTCAGGCCAGCCTGTGCAATGCCCCTTGTATCCGCTCCGTTAACCCGAACAGGAGTGCGCTTATGCGCCGGCTGATTAATCAGAGAATTTCCCGCCCACTGGCTTTTTTTCTGGGCGCCCTGCCCTTCATTATCGCCATCCTGCTCTATATGGCAGCCTCAACCGAGCGCCTGAGCGACAATCCGAACGACAAATTACTGCCTGCCTTCAGCACCATGGGCGATACCCTGCTGCGCATGGCGACCGAAGAAAATAAACGCAGCGGCGATATTCTGCTCTGGGTCGATACCCTCGCCAGCCTTGAACGTCTGGCCATGAGCGTTGGCATCAGCGCAACGATTGCTCTGCTGTTTGGTTTAACACTGGGCGCCCTGCCACTGCTGCGCGCAAATTTATCACCCTTTACCACCGCCATCTCGATGGTGCCACCCATGGCCCTGCTGCCGGTACTGTTTATTGTTTTCGGCCTCGGTGAAGTATCGAAAGTGGTGCTGATTGTGATTGGAATCACGCCGTATTTAATCCGCGAATTACAAAGCCGTGTATCAGAACTCCCGACCGAACAGTGGATTAAGGCACAGACTCTGGGTGCCAACAGCTGGCAATTAATGCTACGCATGGTGCTGCCGCAAATGCTGCCACGCCTGGTCGATGCACTGCGCCTGTCGATGGGAGCTGCCTGGTTATTTTTAATTGCCGCCGAAGCCATCGCCTCGACCGAAGGACTTGGTTACCGGATTTTTCTGGTACGCCGTTATATGGCAATGGACGTCATCCTGCCTTATGTGGTTTGGATCAGCCTGCTGGCGATTATTTCTGATCAGTTACTGAAGCAACTGAACCGCAAATTATTCCCCTGGTATCAGCCGCAATAAATGCACTGATTTTCAGACGCAGGATAACCACAAGGTGGAATATGTATGAGTTTTATCGAATTTAAAAAAGTCAGCAAAACCTACGGCGATCAGCCGGTGCTGGACAATATCAATCTGAGCGTTAAAAAAGGCGAATTTGTGACCATGGTCGGAGCATCCGGCTGCGGCAAATCGACCTTTCTGAAAATGCTCTCCGGTCAGGAAAGCGCCAGTAAAGGCCAGTGCCTGCTGGATGGTCAGCCATTAACCGACGAGCCCAGTGTCGACCGCGGCATTGTGTTTCAGAAATACTCAGTATTTCCCCATCTGAGCGTGCTGGACAATGTCATTCTCGGGCTGGAATTTGCCCAGAGTAAATTGCTGGCCCGCCTGTTTGGTAAAGCCCGCGCTCAGGCCAGAGAAAAAGCCATGAATCTGTTGCAGCGGGTAGGACTGCACAGCGCCGCCAATAAGTATCCACATGAACTGTCCGGCGGTATGCAGCAACGCCTGGCCATTGCTCAGGCATTAATTAAAGAGCCAAAAATCCTGCTGCTGGACGAGCCCTTCGGCGCCCTTGATCCGGGTATCCGTGCCGATATGCACCAGTTAATTCTGGATTTATGGCAGCAGACCGGCACCACTATTTTTATGGTCACCCACGATATTGGTGAGGGTTTTTATCTCGGCAGCCGTTTATTGGTATTCGATAAAATCCGCCATGATCCTATGGCTCCCAATGCCTGGGGGGCGACCATTACCTACGATTTAAAACTGAACCAGGCCAATCATGGCCAGCTGGCAAAAAGCGGCGACAGCGCTCAGGAACATTCTTTATACAACGATATTCAGCACTCCGTTCATGCCACAGCCCGTGTGCAGGACGAGGCAGGTATAAGTACCGGAATAGGTGCCTGAAGGAGAAACCATGACTCAGTTAAGCAAAAAACATCAGCAATTTTATCAGGGCGAGGCCGTTTATCAGGATACTCTCGGTGGCGGCTGCCACTGGTCGATGCGGGTAAAAAAAGGCACGGTCATCACCTTTACCGACCTGCACGGCGGCGCCAATTTTGGTCTGTTAATGTTTAACCCATACGACCTGCTGGAAAAGTACAACGCACCGGATACCTTAAAATGCCAGCATACCTTCAAGCTGACTCAGGGCCACTGTCTGTATTCCGACATGGGCCGTATTTTTGCCTCTGTTGTGGCGGATGATTGCGGCTGGCACGACACCGTCTGCGGCAATATCAATAAAGCCATGGTGGCAGAAAAATGGGGTATTAAAACCTATCAGGAAGCCCGTAATGGCTGGACACAGAACGGCTATGACAGCTTTCTGGTGGAATTCGCCAAATACGGTCTGTCCCGCAAAGATATGGCCGCCAACCTCAATCTGTTCAGTCAGGTGCAGACCGATGATCTGGGCAATATGCGCTATATCGGCGATGCGTCAAAGGCCGGAAATGCCATCACTCTGCGCTTTGAAATGGACACCCTGCTGATCATGCACACCTGTCCGCACCCGTTAAACAATGCCGCCGAATATCCTGTGCGGCCGGTTCATTACCATCTGGGCAAAGCCGCCACCGTTGCCGACGATGATGAGTGTAAAAATCACTGCGCAGAAAATCAGCGCGGTTTTCACAACAATTTTCTCTATAACTTCTGCGAAGCCTGAGGAGCCGAATCATGATTAAAGCAAGCACACTGCAGCCCCAGGATGCCAGTTTCCGCCAGACGGTACTGGCCGGCGATTATTTTATTCACCGTATAGAAGCCGGACAGACCCTGCGTATTCTCGATCGGGAAGGTAATCAGGCCGCCGATACGCTGTTTTATAATGCCGATGATCCCAGCGAACGCTACAGCGCGACTGATACCATCCGCGCCCAGGGTAATGTATACCTGACAGCAGGCTCGGTATTAATGACCAACGAAAACCGCCCGCTGCTGGAAATTGTTGCCGATACCTGTGGTCGACATGACACCTTAGGCGGTGCCTGCGCTACCGAATCCAATACCGTGCGCTACAGTCTGGAAAAAAAGTGCATGCACGCCTGCCGTGACAGCTGGATGCTGGCCATTAACGAGCATGAAGAATACGGGCTGGATAAAGCCGATATTACCCACAATATTAATTTCTTTATGAATGTACCGGTCACCGCTGAAGGCGGACTGACCTTTGCCGATGGCATTTCCGATGCCGGCAAATATGTCGAACTGAAAGCTCTGATGAACACCATCGTGCTGATATCCAACTGCCCGCAGCTGAACAACCCCTGCAATGCCTATAACCCGACACCGATTGAAGTGATTGTCTGGTAATCCTGCCTGCCGATCAGAAAATTCATATTTCAAGCAGCCGGACGACCGGCAGGCTTCAGTATTTATGCAGGACGACCTGCCTCTTGTGCAACAAGACATTTAAGAATGAGGCAAGACCATGTTTAAAAAAGTCTTAATCGCCAACCGTGGCGCCATTGCCAGCCGTATTATCCGCACCCTGAAAAAAATGAATATTCAGGCGGTTGCGGTTTACCATCAGGCCGACCAGCATTCGCTGCATGTCCAGCAGGCCGATGAGGCTTACTGCTTAGGTGATGGCAGCGTAGCGGATACCTACCTGAATCAGGAGAAAATCCTGCAGATTGCCAAAGACTGCGGTGCTGAAGCCATTCACCCCGGCTATGGATTTTTAAGCGAAAATACCGGTTTCTCCCATGCCTGTGATCAGGCTGGCGTGGTCTTTCTTGGCCCCACCGCCGCACAAATGGATGCCTTTGGCTTAAAACATTCGGCGCGCGCACTGGCGCAGGACAATAAGGTTCCGCTGCTGCCGGGCACCGAACTGCTGACCGATATTCACAGCGCCATCATTGAGGCCGGGCGTATTGGTTATCCGGTGATGTTAAAAAGCACCGCCGGTGGTGGCGGTATTGGTATGCAGCTGTGTTACAGCGAGGCAGAACTGCAACAGGCGTTTGCCTCGGTGAAGCGTTTAAGCGCCAATAACTTTGCCAACGATGGCGTATTTATCGAAAAATTTGTCGAAAAAGCCCGCCATATCGAAGTACAGATTTTTGGTGACGGTAAGGGCCAGGTACTGCCATTAGGCGAGCGCGACTGCTCCATTCAGCGCCGCAACCAGAAGGTGCTGGAAGAAACACCGGCACCGGGTTTAACCGCACAACAACGTGAAGCCTTGCACAGCACAGCAGCGCGTCTGGGCCGCTCAGTTAATTACCGCAGTGCCGGTACGGTCGAATTTATTTACGATGCCGATTCCGGCGAGTTTTATTTTCTCGAAGTGAATACCCGCTTACAGGTTGAGCACGGCGTTACCGAAGAAGTCTACGGTATTGATCTGGTGGAATGGATGGTGCGCCTCGGTGCCGGAGAAACGCTGCCACTGACAGAACATGTCATACCCAAAGGCCACAGCATTCAGGCACGGATTTACGCCGAAGATCCGGCACAGGATTTTCAGCCCTGCGCCGGATTATTAAGCAATGTCCGCTGGCCTCTGATAAAAGAGACTTCTGGTTGGCCATCACTGCGTATTGATACCTGGGTAGAAAGCGGCTCAGAAGTACCGGCGCTGTTCGATCCTATGCTGGCCAAAGTGATTGCCACCGCCGCCAACCGCGATCAGGCGCTGGCAACTCTGGCAGAAACGCTGGCCAACACGGAATTGTACGGACTGGAATGCAACCGCCGTTATCTGCTCGATATTCTTAAAGATAAGCGCGTACAAGCCGGTGACGTGTACACCCAGTTATTAAAAACCCTGCAACACCAGCCCACCAGCGTGCAGGTATTAACCGCCGGAACACAAACCACCGTTCAGGATTTACCGGCTCGGGTTGGCTACTGGGATATTGGTGTGCCACCGTCAGGCCCGTTCGATGGCTATTCTTTTGCTCTCGGTAACCGTTTACTCGGCAATGCAGAGCAGGCGGCGGGTCTGGAAATTACCTTAAAAGGCCCGGTGCTTAAATTTAACGCACCGACAAGAATATTACTGGCCGGTGCAGCCACCAGCGCCAGCCTGACCCGCGCAGGCCTGAACCATAACAGTACAACCAGAAATATTGAATTCTGGCAGGTCATTGAGATTAATGCCGGCGATATTCTCGACTGCGGCAGCGTTGGCAGTGCCGGTGCACGCGCCTATTGTTTAATTGCCGGTGGTTTTAACTGCCCGGACTATCTGGGTTCAAAATCTACCTTTACTCTCGGTCAGTTTGGCGGCCATAACGGTCGCGCATTATTACCGGGCGATGTGCTGCATTTTTCCGCAGATAATAAAGCGGAGCCTGCAACTCTTAACGATCCGGCTTTGCTACCCACGATTGCCAACGAATGGGAATTACGGGTTATTTACGGCCCACACGGCGCGCCTGAATTTTTCACCGACAGCGATATTGAACGCTTCTTTGCTCACACCTGGGAAGTGCACTACAACTCCAGCCGTACCGGCGTGCGCCTGATTGGCCCCAAACCGGAATGGGCACGGGCCGACGGTGGTGAAGCCGGCTTGCATCCATCCAATATTCACGACAATGCCTACGCTATTGGTACCGTCGATTTTACCGGTGATATGCCGGTGATTTTAGGGCCGGACGGCCCGAGTCTGGGCGGCTTTGTCTGCCCGGCCACAGTGATCACCGCCGATTTATGGAAACTCGGCCAGTTAAAAGCCGGTGATAAAATCCGCTTTCTGCCGGTGAGCCAGCAGACTGCCGTTGCCTTAAACCGCGCACAGAAAAACAGCCTGGCAACACTGAATGCAGAGAATTATGCGGTTGAACGCTGGTTACCGGACAGCCCGATTGTACACAGCATCGCATATACCGGTCAGGCAGACTCACATCCGACCGGTGTCGTTTATCGCCCCAGTGGAGACCAGTATTTACTGGTGGAATACGGCCCACTGCAGCTGGATATCCGCTTGCGCTTCCGTGTCCACGCCTTAATGCAGTATTTAAACACACAGAATATTACCGGCCTGTGGGAACTGACCCCGGGCATCCGCTCTCTGCAGCTGCACTACGATTCCAGCCGTTTAAGTCAGCAGGAATTACTGCAGATATTAATTGCCGCCGAAGATCAGCTCGGTGATTTGCAGGAAGCCGAAGTGCCGTCACGCATTGTTCACCTGCCATTGTCGTGGAACGACGAAGCCTGCCAGCTGGCGGTGAATAAATACATGCAATCGGTACGGGCCGATGCGCCCTGGTGCCCGGATAATATTGAGTTTATCCGCCGTATTAATGGCCTGAATTCCATCGACGAAGTAAAGGACATTGTCTTTAACGCCAGTTATCTGGTGATGGGCTTAGGCGATGTGTATTTAGGTGCTCCGGTGGCAACGCCCATGGACCCGCGCCACCGTCTGGTCACCACCAAATATAATCCGGCGCGTACCTGGACAGCAGAAAACTCCGTCGGTATCGGTGGCGCTTATATGTGCATTTACGGCATGGAAGGCCCGGGCGGTTATCAGTTTGTTGGCCGTACCCTGCAGATGTGGAACCGCTATAAAACCACCCGCGAATTTACCCAGCCCTGGCTTCTGCGCTTTTTCGATCAGGTGCGTTTTTACGAGGTCAGCCACGACGAACTGATGACGATCCGCCAGCAGTTTCCCCACGGCCAGTACCCCATCAGAATTGAAGAAACCCGCTTTAATCTCGCGGAATACGAACGCTTTTTACAGGAACAGGGCACAGGCATTTCAGCCTTCCAGCAGGAACGGCAAAAAGCCTTTCAGGCAGAACTTGAGGAATGGAAAGCCTCAGGAAAATTCCATTACGACAGCGAACCAGCGGTGCTGGAAGAAAGCGATGAGCGTCCGCTGGCAGAGGGTGAATTCAGCATCGACAGCCATGTATCCGGCAACGTCTGGCAATGTCTGGTGAAGCCCGGCGATCAGGTCAGCGCCGGTCAGCCTCTGGTGGTGCTGGAATCCATGAAAATGGAAATTGAAGTCAGCAGCCATCAGAGCGGTACCGTGGTGGAAGTGCTGCGTACAACCGGCCAGAGCGTCAGTCCGGGCAAAGCGCTGGTCATTCTGCAAACAGCCGGTAACGGGGAGTAATTACTCCCCACTCCTCTGCGGCAGGTACTGGTAATGCCCGGTAATCCGGTAACGGAATAACATATCCTCCAGCACCGGACCGGCACCGATGTTATGCACGATTAACGGCGTCTTGGAGCCCGGCGCATAACGGTCGCTGACCACACCAATATGCGGCAGGTTGCCCGGCAGCATCCAGGTGACCAGATCCCCCGGCTGATAATCGGCCGGGTTATCACTGACGGCTAATGTCCGGCCATTACGCTGAAAAAACGCCTGTAAATTCGGCACCCGGCGATGGTCAATATTGGTATCGGTACGGGTCATGCCCCAGATGCGGCGCGACGGGTAAGCAGCAAAATCGGCCACCATATCTTCGTGCACCCGTTGCTGTAAATCGATCCCCAGAGCGCGGTAGCTGCGGATCACCACATCGGTGCACACGCCAATGTCTGGCGCCACATCACCATTGGGGTAGGCAATTTTCTGGTAAGCGCCGTCATAGCGCACTTCCTGAGTTGTACGCTGCAATGCGGCCGCCACCAGCTCCTGACGGAAAGCCGCGGCGCTGCCCTCCCCGGCATTCACCTGCATCGCGGCCAGCATGAAGGCCAGCAGCGTGATACCGGGCAGCCATTTCAATGTCTGCATCCTGTTCATAATCTGAGATTCCTTTCGTTAATGATCAGTGGATATCCGAGCATCATAAGGCATAACTAAATCATTACAGTTCCATAATCAGCCAGTGCCATGATCTGTAATACCGGTATTGATGCATGCCAGACCTCAGTTTCAACCAGCAATCTGTGCATATTGATCATTGCTCTGTTATTCCGGGTTTGCCATCATGCCCGCCATACTGAACCGATGAGACCATCCCTATGTATCAGGACATTACCTACAGCCTGGAAAACGGCATTGCCGTGATTACTCTGAACCGCCCAAAAGTGCTGAACGCCATCCGCGTACAGACTTATAAGGACGTTATTGCCGCTCTGCACGACAGCGATGCCAACGATGAGGTTAAAGTCATCGTGATGACCGGTGCCGAAGGCCGTTTTACCGCCGGTAACGATCTGGCCGACCTGCTGCCTGGCGGTGATTTGCCTGCGGTACAGGACGGCGTTGCCGGTATCTTTGATGCCTTCGCCGGTTTGCAAAAGCCCCTGATCATGGCGCAGGAAGGTGTGGCCATCGGTATTGGCGCCAACATGCTGCTGCATGCCGATATCGCTTACGCCGGTAACAGTATCCGTTACAGCCTGCCATTCGCCAAAATCGGTGTTACTTCTGAAGGTGCCTGCTCGGTACTGCTGGCCGAAGCCATTGGTCCTAAGCGTGCGGCAGAGCTGCTGTACACCGGCCGTTTCTTTACCGCCGCCGAAGCCGAAAAATGGGGCCTGTTAACCGCCGCCGTTGAAGACGGCAAAGCGCTGGAAACAGCGATGGCTACCGCCAACGAATTACTGAAAAATTCTCAGGATTCTATCCGCGCCATTAAAAAACTGGGTCGTGCTGAAGGTCACCGTGAGCGTGTGAATAAAGCCGTTAAACTGGAGATGGAATTATTCTCCGGCCTGCTGGGCACACCAGAAACTCAGGCGCGTATTAATCACGTGCTGAAAGGCGGTAAATAAGCTCAGTACTGTTAAAACACCGCTGAATACATAATTCAGCGGTGTTTTAACACTGAACCGTTTAAGACGTTCAATAAAAAACCGCCGGTTGCTAACAACCGGCGGTTTTTTATTTTAAGCTCCGGCTTGAGCACAGCACAGGATCTGAATAAAGCGCCGCGCTGACCGCGATCAGGATATTGATTTTCCTGGCATCAGAATCCAGATCAGTACCATGATCGGCAGGTTTTTAACCACCGGTGCAAACGGATGCCACCAGAATTCAGGAGCAATAACCGACAGCAGTACGCTATAAACCGCAATAGTGATCAGCTGTATCTGAAAACACAGACGTTGCGCCCAGGGCAGTAACAGCCATAGCCCTAAAAGCGCATCCACAATACTGCCACCATGAAGCAGCCAGGGAGCCAGAGCATCGGCTACGCCACCCTGCTGTAAAATCACCAGACCAATATCCTGCGCCGTCGCGACCGACACCAGCGCCGTAATAAGCCAAAGCAGGCTCAGCGTCCAGCGACCGAATCTTTGCTGTAATGCTGTCATATCACCGCCAGAGGCTTGGCCACCATCAACCAGAAAAGCACCAGCATGGCAGCGAATGCCGGTATTCCCAATGCAATCCAGAGTCGCATCAGACGTTTAAAGCGTACGCTTAAGAAGCCATTTTCCATACAGGCTTCGCGGTGCAACTGATACTGAATCCAGACCACCGGCAGCCAGCAGCAACCAATCAATATAAACAGCGCAGCGACCGTCAGAAACCATGGCGAGGTAAAACTGACATTCAGCAGAGACATCAACCACACACCGGTGATCAGCTGCACTAAAACCGCCGGAGCGGTAAACAGCCAATCCGCCAGAATAACGATCCGGCTGACATGACGGATTGTTTCCTGACTGCGGCTGAGAACCGCCATTAACATAAAAAAAGCAATGCCACTGCCGGTGCCCATTAATACGACCGCCGAGAGAATGTGCAGCGTTTTCAGCAAAAAATAATCAGTCACCCTGCTCCTCCCTGATCACCAGCCCTAAGCTCTGTGCATAAGGGTAAAATTCCGCCAGCGAAAATTCACCGCTGCAGGCTCTGGCACCGGGATGTACCTGCCCTGCCAGCAATTGTCTGGCGATGATTACGGTCGACAATGTGGGGATAAAAGGGCCAATACCATCATAAGCCTCCAGCCGCCAACGCAGCCTGCTGGCTGCACCCTGCGTATTTAACCCGGCGATATCAATCTGCATCGCACCATCAGCGCTGCCCAGTTTACTGAACCAATGGCTCATCCGATAAATAAGCGCCGTAGCAGGTGCCCAGTTTTTAATCAGGCGCAGACGCGCCAGTGATGCCATCGCCAGCATCGAAAAATGCAGAAACGTCAGCTCAAGACTGGCCTGAAAACGTACCCGCTCAGTAACCGCAAACTGCGCCGGGAACAGTTCCAGATCGGGCACATCCACATTCGCCAGCCAACGCCATCCCAACCCTGGGCCAAAATATTTACGCCGGGAATTCATCCAGCCATACACCGTACGACCACGCCCCTGTTCAAACACCGAAAAAGGACGGCCGGTGTACGATAAAATGCCACGCAGCGTTGCCTCCCCGCGTTCAGCCTGATTACCCGGTGCGATAGCAATATCAATGCTGTCGATCTGGCGGAAGCGTGATTGATAATGTTCAATAACCGCCGACGACAACCCCGGTACCGAGCTGGCACCACTGATGATCTGCACTCCAACGTCTTCAGCCTGTTTATTCAGTGAGGTGATATCGCAGACAAAACGACGGTCATCGGCAAGATCCAGATAATGCGCACCAACCGCAATACAGGCTTCGGCAACACGATAATTCTGCCCCTGAAAAGGACCACCGGTATGAATCACCAGAAACGGCGTTAAATCCTGCAGCTGTGCGCGGAAATCGGCCGCGTTGATATCCAGTACAACGGCCTGTAATTCTGCTTTGGCTGACGGCTGCAACTGAGCAACCAGAGCACGGGCTTTATCAGAATGACGTCCACAGCACAGTAAGCGGATACCGCTGTCCTGCGCCAGAGTTTCACAAATGCGCTTACCGAAGTTTCCATAACCGCCCAATACAACGACTGTTTTCATCCTGATGACTGGCTCTTGGTTTCTGATAGCAGACGCAGTATAACGGAGTGCCGGAGCAGGTAACCATGCTGTACTACACACTCTCCGCTGTTTTTCCCCGTTGTGCGCCGTGGCAGATCTGCAGATCCCCAGCCATCTCTGCTAATCACTCTTTCTGGCATTGATTGAACCCGGCAACCTCAGTACCCTCAGTGATAAGGCAGGGATAGCGGAATCTGCAATGCGGATATCCCTCTCGGTGCACTTTGCTCCTGCAACATGAGCGCAGTTGTCGGTATCAGCAAGGCTAAGCCTGAACGACAGCGCGTGTTACAGGCGAAACGCTACGCTTTAACCTGAATCTCAGCAGGGTACGGAACAAGGAATGGAACAATGAATGGAACAAGGAATGGAACAATGAACACAAAAAAAGCCAGACAGTTGAATATTATCATTTCCGTTATATTCGCTCTGACGATGTTGCTGACGTCTTATTTCGTTGCCGATAAAGACGTATCTCAGAACATTGTTCTTATCCTGATTACTCTTTGGTTTATTCCGTTCCTTTACCTCAGTAAAAGCCACCCGGAAAAATAAACGGCCGCACGCCAGCAATGGATGGCATCAGAAACTGATTTAAACATTCAGAATTTTTTCTGCCGGGCGTAAAAATAACACGGCGCCCACGGAGCATTATGAGAAAAATACGCACGATACTGACGGTCATGATCATCGCATTTATGTTTGCACCACTCTCTCAATGCACAAAAATGATCATTCTGACACCCACAGCCGGAGATAACGGTATCAACGGACTGAGTCGGGAAAGGGTGACAGAAACCTATGTGGTCTACGATAAAATCATGTCGCAGATTCCGACCGATCTCATTGAAGTATTCCTGTTAATCACTACCTTTTTTGCACCGCTGTTCCTTAACCTGCTCAACCCGGTGTCTTACCGGATGAAACTGTTGAACAACATCGCGCAATTAGCGGCAGGTGGATGGTTACTTTATTTCAGTGTTGTCGTTGTTTTTTTATTCGGCGATGCCCTGCTCTTTGGTTATCTGTTCTGCGCGGTCGTCGCCAGCCTGAATCTTGTGAACCTTTACGCCCTGTTCAGTCTCATTAAAAACCGCACAACACAGCAGCTCAATGCGGACATTCCGCCTACCTGAACAAAGGCGCGTTGACCTGAACAAAGGCGCGTTGACCTGAACAAAGGCGCGTTGATCTGAACGTTGCAGTAAGCCGGAGCGAGCGCTGAATTATTAAGAGGTGTCCAGGATAACCCGTTTTAACGGCTGGCGGTAAAACTGCCGCTGAGCCGAGCAAAAACGCCGGTTAAATAACCGGCGCTTTTATTTTTACCGCACCAGGGCCTACTGCTGTCCCACAATTTTTAATCAGCACCATAGCTGACAAAAACAGCATTTTTAACATCAAGGCCTGTTGCCTCCCAGGGGAACTCATCCCCTTGCCGGCGGGCCGACCCCAGCTTCGCGCTGTGCAGGACTTAATCCGCTCTGAATAATCCTGCGATCTCGGTAACGCGAATAATGGGCCATCCAGGGCCCTATTCGCTCGCCCGGCATCCATGCCGGGACGTACCGGCGCAGCATTATTCAAACCGGCGTCCAGCAGGCGCACTGATTATTCCGCTAAGCGGCTTTTCAGATCAAACGTATTCTTTTAAATATCATGTCTCAAACGCTGCTTCCGTTGAAATACGGCTGAGCGGATTACTAAAACCGGCGATCGTGCGGCGCCTGACAACCAGATGATTCTGTGGCCTTCAGAGCAAAACCCTGCCCCGTAACGATACATATTGTTGGTATTTAAAAAAGTCGATCCGGGGCGAATTGTTTTGCGTGCCGCATAATCACAGTTGGCTGCCCTCTTTTTTCTGAGTCAGGCCGGACGCGCCGAAAAGAGAGGATCGTAAGGAGATACCTCTCCTTGCAGGGGGCCAGGGGCTTGCCCCGGAAAGGCGTTTCAGATTGAAAAACAGTAGTCAATTAATGCTGAAGTTTGGAGTAACACAATGTCACTCCAAACTGTGGGACAGCAGTGGCAGCAGGGCCTGTTAACACTAATTAAACAGGCCCTAAACCCGCTGTTTTTCGCCCGGCTTACTCCAAACGATCGCGCTGCTTCAGTCGCTGCCGGTACTGTCCGGGGGTAAGGCCCACCACCTGTTTAAAGTCGTGAATAAAATGTGCCTGATCGAAATAACCGGCGTTATAGGCCGTGCCGGTCAGATCCGTTTGCGGAATTTTCAGTAATTCCCGTGCATGCTGAACACGCCGGATACGGGCCAGCTGTTTCGGTGTCAGTCCGACCCATTGCCGGAATAATCGCTCAACCTGACGCTCTCCCAGGGCCATACGCCGGGCCAGTTCGGCGGTAGAAAACTGTCCGCTGTCTGGCAATGAAGGCAGCACCGCCAGCAACGGATTTTTTGCCTGTAGCTGCACATCCAGCTGCCGCAGCAGCCAGAGTTCAATCTGTTGCACCCGCTCAGCCGCCGTCCCCGCTTCCCACACCTGCTGCCAGCTTGCTTCCAAAGGCAGATCCGTTACCGGTAACAGACAACCATGCAACTCGGCCAACGGCAGCTGAAAAAATGCATGTGCCGCACCAGGATAAAAGCGCACGCCAATAGCATCGACCTGACCGCTCAGTGTCAGGGTACCGGTACGTTGCGCAGGACCAATTAACAGACAGGGGCTGAGATAAGGCTGGCCATTAAAAATCAGCGGATCAGCAAAATTAAACACCACACCGGAACCCCCTTCCGGATGCAGAAATTCATCGGCCAGTGCCGACTGCCCCACATGACAGCGGATATGCCAATAACACTGAACCAGCGGCTGTAATGCCGTTGTTGGCCGGAAAAACCGGAATCCCAGATGCGTAAGATGCTGTGTCATTGCCAACCCCGTGCAGCGCTGCTGCCGCTGCATTGCAGGCGGCGGTTCTTGCCAGTCTAACAAACCTCCCAAGCGCCTCACAGCACCGTAAAAGCCTTGCGCATGTCGTATTTTTACAATTACCGCTGTGAGCTGGCCGTTACTCTGCACAGGTATTTCAACCTCATATCAATTAACCAAACGCAATACGGAGAGCCTTATGACTCAGCGTCTTAACTACTACCAGGCGGCCCCCGCCGCCATGAAGCCCTTAATGGCCGGTGAGCAATATCTGAAAGAATGCGGACTGGAAAAATCGCTGCTGGAACTGGTGAAACTGCGGGTTTCGCAGCTGAACGGCTGCGCCTATTGTCTGGATATGCACAGTAAAGATGCCCGCGCAGAAGGCGAGAGCGAACAGCGTTTGTATACCCTCAGCGCCTGGCGTGAAGCACCCTTTTTCAGCCTGCGTGAACAGGCGGCGCTGGCCTGGGCAGAAGCCCTGACGCTGGTGTCGCAACAGCATCCGGCAGAGCAACTGCTGGATGATGTACGGAAATCCTTAAGCGATGCAGAGCTTACCAGCCTGACGCTGGCCATCTGCAATATCAACAGCTGGAACCGCTTTGCCGTGGGATTTGGTGCTGATGTGGGCTCTTACCAGCCGGGTGACTTCGGCTGAGGTTCTGAGGCCTGCAATTCCCCACTTTCAGCAGGCTGAGAGCCTGCACATTCTGACCAGCCGCATCAGGTTGTCGCCTTCCCACTGGCGACAGACGCTTTTAAGCTTTAACCTGAATGTCTGCCGGGTAATGAATACAGGCATTTATCCGCAATCGTCACTCCTTTAAGAGGTCATATTCGATGCCTGCTCTGTCATCCGTTCCGGAACATTCTTTTCTTGCCAGCTGTAAAGATTCCGGAGCTTTTACCGATTGTTACACCATCACAGTGCCTGGAAATTTGGGTTTAGCTGAATTTATAGAAGCCTTTTATACGACGCGGCTGTTTAAAACCGAACGCTGGCTGCTGGCTAAAATATTGGCTTGTCCATCCAGTGACAATCAGGTGCGTGATCTGGCTTATAGTGCTGCCAGCGATTTTTCTGCATGGCGTGTTGAACAGAGATCTGATCGCGAAATTTTGCTGGCCTTTGGCCAGACGCGTTCATGGCTTTATGTTGAACCCCTTTCTGAGACATTAAAGAACGGAGAGACACCTGCAACCCGCTTATACTTTGGCTCTGCGGTATTCCCGGCACGCACCAGTGGAAAATTCAGTTTTCTCTTTCATGCTCTGGGTGGTTTTCATCATATATATTCCAGATGCTTACTGGCTGCAGCAGCAAAACGAATACAGGTAATCGGACATTAATCCTGCTGATTATTTACGAACATGTTTTTTTTCGTCAGCACAGAGCAAGCTATTGCGCTCATAAAAAAACCGCATTCCGTTTCCGGTATGCGGTTTTCTTTTTTATCGTGGTTGGCAAATAAAGCCGCGAGCGGATGTAAAAACCTCAGGCCGCAATCACCTGTTCCAGTTTTTCCAGCAATAAGGTTTTTTGTTCGACCGTAATAAAGCTGGCCTGAATGCTGTTGGCAGCCAGTTGCGCTGCCTGACCACGGGTCATGCCCAGGTGGTCGGCCAGAGCCTGATAGTTAGCGAGCAGATAGCCGCCAAAAAACGCCGGGTCGTCAGCATTGACAGTGACGCACAGTCCACGCTGCAATAATTCCAGAATCGGGTGCTCGCTCATGTGTTGATACACCTTTAAGCGGGTATTCGACAGCGGGCAAACGGTTAATGGAATCCCTTCGGCGGCAAGGCGGGTCATCATCGCCTCGCTGTCAGTGCAGCGCACACCGTGGTCGATACGCTCAACGTTTAATACGTCGAGAGCACCTTCAATATAAGCAATAGGGCCTTCTTCTCCGGCGTGGGCCACCCGGTGCAAACCAAGTTCGGCAGCGGCAGCAAACACTTTGGCAAATTTTTCCGGCGGGTTACCCAGTTCGGAAGAATCGAGCCCGACACCAATAAATACGTGCAGATAAGGGATGGCCTGCTCAAGAGTGGCAAAAGCCGCTTCTTCGCTCAGGTGGCGCAGAAAACATAAAATTAACCCGCTACTGATGCCAAGCTGATCGTGGCCATCGGCCAGCGCGCGGCTGATGCCGTCGAGCACCGTTTGCATGGCAATGCCACGATCGGTGTGGGTCTGGGGGTCAAAAAAAGGCTCTATGTGCACCACTCCTTCTTCGTGGCAGCGTTGCAGATAAGCCCAGGTTAAATCGTAAAAATCCTGTTCAGTACGCAGTACGTCGGCGCACTGGTAGTAAATATCAAGAAAGGATTGCAGGTTGGTAAAGTTATAGGCCTGGCGGATTTGATCCACATCCTGATACGGCAATTGAATGCCGTTACGTGCGGCCAGCTCAAACATCAGTTCTGGCTCCAGCGAGCCTTCCAGATGCAGGTGCAGCTCGGTTTTCGGTAAGGCCCGTAAAAAAGCTTCGTCGGCCCGTTCACTGGCTGCCCGTGTGTTCTGCAGGATGTGTTCAAATCCGCTCATTATGGTCTCCTTGGTCAGTCTTCGTCCCAGCTTAGCTTTCGTTCTGGGTCCGATAGGCGTAGGTAGCGGCGAAGCGCGATAAAATCCATTCGCCACTGGTAATTAAAGGATAGCGTGCATCGCGCTCGGCGGTGATGCAGCTTGGAATACAGCTTACCGGCGTGTCGTAACGCGGCTCGACAAAAAAAGGCATGGAATAACGGTGCACGCCGGGAGATAAATTGCGCACACGATGCTCGGTGGAGCGGTAATAATCGTTGGTCCAGCGTTGCATCAAATCGCCGATGTTCACCACCAGTGCATCTTTAATCGGTGGTGCAGCAACCCATTCATCCTGTGCGTTGCGAACTTCCAGCCCACCAACATCATCCTGTAATAACAGAGTCAGACAGCCGTAGTCGGTATGCGCACCGGCGGCTTTGGCATCGGCATCCACCACCTGATCGGCCGGACGTGGCGGGTAATGAATCATGCGCAGCACAGAAATATGCTGATCATCAAAATACTGATTAAAAAAGTCATCGGGTAATTTGAGGGCGATGGCCATGGCTTGTAACAGACGGCGGGCAACGTTAATGAGCAGACCGTAGTGCTGATTCATCTGCTGCTGAAAACCGGGCAACACACCGTATTGATTCGGGCCGTACAGCTGCGGACAAGCCTTAACAATCGGGTGCTCCGGATGAATATCCAGCGCCATGTCGAAGGTTTCTTTCCAGTCACTGGGCTTGCTCGGATCGAGTTGCTCAGCACCGGCACTGCCCCAACCACGATGGTTGCTGCTGTTGGCAATTAACAGCTGTTGTTTGATGTCTTCCGGCTGAGCAAAAAAAGTCTTTGCCAGGGTAAACATACTCTCAAGCTGGGCAGAGGAAATACCGTGTCCCTGAATGTAGAAAAAACCAATCTCACGACAAGCCTGGTCAATGTTTTCTACGACGGGCAGCCAATCTTCACGGTTGTCGCTTAACAGCGGGGAAATATCGATTAAAGGAACATTATTCATCGTCATAGTTCGTGCCTTCTTTATTAAAAATAAGCACCTGGCGGCCAACAAGAGTCTTGCGAACATCCATACCCGGCAGGTGTCTTTTTACGCAGTGAATCTTTATCTGGCGCAAAAAGAAGTCCGGTATTCACTCTTACCAAGAGGGTATTTTGGAATGACAGCAGGTACATAATGCGCTGAGGCGTTATACAACCGGCGGCTCTTCCCTTCTTACCAAGAGAATGGCGTCTTGGGCTCTTATGGTCTGGCTTCCATGCAGGCAGAGCGGCCATAGCCGCTCTGCCGGAACAATGACAGCAGGGCCTGTTAACACTAATGAAACAGGCCCAAGGTCAGTATTATTTCGGGATAGTAGCGTCAATGCCTTCGATAAACCAGTTTACTCCGGCCAGTTCTTCGTCGGTCAGGCTGTGACCGGCTTCAATCACCAGTTTGCCTTCATTGCTTTTCATTGGACCGGTAAAGGGTTTCAATGCGCCGGATTTAATGTCGTCATGCGCTTTTGTCACCGCAGCTTTTACATCGGCAGGCAGGTTGTCGTTCATAGACGCAACCATCAGCATGTCTTCAGCAAAACCGCCCCAGAAATCTTCTGGCTTCCAGGTGCCAGCCTTAATTTCCTGAATGGTTTTGATGTAATGCGGTGCCCAGTCATCACGGATAGAGAACATGTGTGCGTTAGGCGCAAACTTGCTCATATCGGATGCCTGACCAATGGCTTTTACACCACGTTTTTCAGCGGCCATCAATGGTGCTGGTGAATCGGTGTGCTGAATCAGCACGTCAACGCCCTGGTCGATCAGTGCGTTAGCGGCTTCGCTTTCTTTGACCGGGTCATACCAGGTGCTTACCCACATGATTTTGATTTTTACATCCGGGTTAACGGATTTGGCCGCCATATACACGGCGTTGATATCACGGATGACTTCCGGGATCGGGAAAGAAGCGATGTAACCAATGGTGTTGGTTTTGGTCATCATGCCGGCAGCGATACCGGAAACATAACGGCCTTCATAGGTACGCAGGACGTAGGTAGACAGGTTTTTAGCGCGCTTGTAACCGGTGGCATGCTCAAAGAATACTTTCGGGAAACGCTTGGCGACTTTTTCGGTCGGGTTCATAAAACCAAATGAGGTGGTAAAAATCAGATCATGGCCACTTTGCGCCATCTGACGGATCACACGCTCAGCATCAGCGCCTTCAGGTACTTTTTCGACAAACGTGGTTTCGATTTTGTCGCCGAAGAATTCCTGTGCTTCGATACGGGCACGGTCATGCTCATAAGACCAGCCATAATCACCCACCGGGCCAACGTACACGAAGCCCACTTTCATTGGGTCTTCGGCCATTGCGCCAGTGCTCAGGCCAAGTGCCAGAGCAGCAGACGTCACCCAGCGTTGCCAGTTCTTGTGTTTCTTCATCATGGTTTTACTCCAAGGTAGTACCTGCATGCAGGCTGTTAAAAACAGAATCATTGCCAATTTAGCAATAACTTGGCCAACTGGTCAGGAATAACAGAAATATGAATAAAATCGCCGCATTATGCCAGACTCCGGGGGAAAGGTTGGCCCATAAAGATGGAAACTCATGAAAAAGCGCACTAAAAAACAGCCTGCTACAGTTTCGTGCGCACCAATTATGATCAACCTACGGGGACAACAGTAAGCCTCCGGCTACGATAAACCTGCGCACCGGCCAAAGAGAGATCCATAAAAAAGGGAAGCCGTGAGCGGCTTCCCTTTTCAGGCAATTCACAGGCAATGCACAAATATGATTCAGTGCGTTGCCAGTGTTCCGCGTCCGGACTTATCCGGCAGAGAATAGCGCAGTACGCGTTTCACTACCGTCAGATACTGGTGGCCAAAAGAACCACTGTTGTAAGGGATGCCGTGGGCCTTACAAACCTGCTTCACCTGTTTTGCCATCCCCGGGTAATGGCGGGCCGGAATATCCGGAAACAAATGATGCTCAATCTGGCAGCTTAAATGGCCGGTCAGAATATGAAACCAGCGCGCACCTTCAAGATTGGACGAGCCCAGGATCTGACGGTAATACCACTGTCCGCGGGTTTCATTCTGGCATTCTTCTTCACTGAAGGTGTGTGCTTCTTCGGTAAAATGGCCGCAGAAAATAATGGTGGACGTCCACAGGTTACGGATCAGGTTGGCGCAGACATTGCCCAATAAAACCGACCAGAACACCGGAAAACACAGCAGTGGCCAGAACACGTAATCTTTAAATACCTGCTTGCCGATTTTACTGAAGAAAGCCGTTTTTAATTCTTCACGACTGATGGGTAAATGACTGTCTTTGCGGCGTTTACCAAAGAAAATACGTTCCGCGGCCAGCTCGTGATACGCAACGCCCCACTGAAATAACAGGCTGAGATTCAGGTAAGTAATGATTTGCCACAGGTTTTTCTTACGCCATGGAATATCGTCACTTAAACGCAGCAAACCATAACCGTAGTCACGGTCTTTACCGATAATGTTGGTATAGGTGTGATGCTCGTGGTTGTGATAGCGCTTCCAGGATTCACCATCGGCGGCAATATCCCACTCGAAGTTGCGCGAATTAATGTGCGGGTCGTTCATCCAGTCGTACTGGCCGTGCATCACGTTATGGCCAATTTCCATGTTGTCGAGAATTTTGGCCAGCGCCAGCATAAGAACCCCGGCAACCCAGAATAACGGGTGTATAAAACCGAGCACAATCACCAGTCGCGAAAGCAAATCCAGCGCCCGCTGCCAGCGAATAACGCGGCGAATATAATCGGCATCGGCCTGGCCGACTTTGCTTAAGGCGTCGTCGCGGATGGCATTAATTTCCTGCTCAAAACTGAACAGCGTTTCTGCCGATGGAATACTTGTTGTCATTATTTTCCTCACAGATCCAGAATCAGGTCGCTTGCGGCAACCGAAATACACAGCTGAATGTCTTCACTGCCGGTATCGGAATAGGCGCCGGTTTTGGTGTTAAACACCACACCGCTCTCTTTTTTGCAGATGCACTGATGGCAGACACCAATACGGCAACCGCTGACCGGCTTCAGTCCGGCCTGCTCTGCCACCTCCAGCAATGTTTGCGCAGGCTGTGCAGCGATATCGGCATTAATCGCCGAGCGCTTAAAGGCGACCAGCGTGTCGCTGGCGTTGGCGCGCTGCATATCAATCGGTGCAGCACCAAAGTATTCGAAGCGGATCTGAGCGGCATCGACAGCCAGCTCGCTTAAGGCGCTGCGGGCGGCCTGAATCATCGGTGTCGGGCCACAGATCATAATGTCGCGGGCAGCATAATCCGTGCAGTACTGGCGGATATGCGCCGCTGAAATAAAACCGTGCTCTTCGTTATTCAGCAACGTCAGACTGAACTGCGGCATATCCAGCAACAGGCGGTCGAACTCCTCACGGAACAGAAAGTGCTGTGCATGGCGGGCGTAATACAGCAGCTGTACCGGGCGCACAGAACCTTCGCGCTGCAGTTGCTGCAACAACGAACGGAACGGCGTAATGCCACTGCCACCGGCAATCAGCAACAAGGGAGCAGTACTCTGGCTGACAACAAAATCACCCTGCGCAGCCGACAGGCTGACCAGGCCACCATCAGCAAAGTGCTGACGCAACCAGGGGGTAATGCGGCCCTGATCCTGTACCCGGATGGTCAGTTCAATCAGGCCGGTACGGGCAAAGTAAGCCGGAGAAGACGAGATACTGAAAATCCGGCTGACCCGACGGCCATCCTGCTCGGCGCTGATTTCAACGTACTGACCGGCGTTAAAACCAGACCAGCCTTTAGCCGGACGCAGCACCAGTGAGTACACATCGTCCAGCTCGGTACGGACTTCAAGTACGCGAGCACGCCAGCCAGCGGTAGACCATCGCGGAAGCACCAGCTGGATAAGAGGTTCAAAGTAGGCAGCAAAGCGGTCGTGCTGGGTCAGGCTGGAAGCCAGCCAGCGGCGCAGTGCAGATCGGCGTTGCGATCGCGGTACTGGCCGGGAGGAGCGCGGTGAGAGCGCGGAGTCGGTCATGGTCGTCATAGTGCACCTGATTCAATGTGAACACATCTGCGTGTGTTTGATTCTCAGCGCGTGTTTTAACGACTCATCCGACTAAAGTCCAACAGGGAACATCCGGCACAAAATCAGACAACCTCTGGCGTCTTCAGCCTCTGCGACCGAGTGAGTGCTCCCTAACCCGGCAAGGTTTGTCAGACAATGATTTAAGAAAAATATCAGCATAAAAAGGATGATCACGCCAAAACTATTAACTTTAAGGAATTAATATTTTAACTCAGACGCTTCATCGGCAACGGCAAATGCGGCGGCATGCAGCTCTTCCAGATCATCGGCAATCACCCGGTTACGACCGCCATGCTTCGCCGCGTACATCCGCTGATCGGCTATGTGGTAAAGCTCCACCAGCTCATGTCCGTCCTCTCCGCTGACCGCGATACCGAAACTGGCGGTCAGTGATAACGGTTTACCCGCCATGCAAAAATCCCCCTGCTCCAGCTCACGCCGGGCAGACTCTGCCACTTCTGCGGCGCTGTAACGATCAGCTCCCGGCAGCAGAATACAGAACTCCTCGCCCCCCAAACGGAAAACATAATCCGTTTTCCGGACCGCCGATTGCAGCTTCTCAGCGACATAAATAAGTGCGTGATCACCGGCAGGATGGCCGTGGCAATCGTTAACCTGCTTAAAGTGATCCAGATCGAGCAGAATCATCGCCATCGTTTGCCCGCGGGTTTCGGCATTGCGGATTTCAGAATCAACCACTTCTGCCAGCCGCATACGGTTCAGCAGGCCGGTGAGGCTGTCACGTTCGGCAATCTGCAACAGACGGCGACTGTAACGTTCCCGGCTCTGTTCGTAATAATGGGCAAAACTCCAGATGGCGATGGCACAGATCACGGTATTAGCAATGCTGACCGCAGGCATTGTCTCCATATCCTGATAACGGTTGTAAAACAGCGCCGCGGCGGTCAGCAGGTAAAAGCCGGTAATCATAAAACCGCGCTTGACGCCGGTAAGCAGATAGGAAATCTGGGGGATCAGAAACACCCAGACAAAAATGCTGTCGGAGGTTCCCGGCTGGGCCAGAGCAAACATCATGATGCTCAGAAACGGCAATAAGTAAGCAAGAATCCAGGCATCGAGATGGCGTGTTCTGTTGACCACGCGATACAACAACAATGAATACGCCGCCGTTAATAACTCAATCGTCGCCAGCGCGTATACCCCACGCTGCGTATTCAGAATGCAAAACAGAACCCCACTGATCATGGTGATCAGCAGTAAGGCTTTCAGTACTGTGCGGCGGTGCAGCGGTTCCCTGTACAACAACATAGACGCTCCGAAAATCCGCGGGCATCTTGCCCACATTTAACCGGCAGTGCAGACCATCAGCAGCTCCGGAATGGTTTTACATTACAGGTGAACATGCGCACCAGTGCCCTGCCAGGCTGCCCATCCGCAAGTCAGCTCCCTGTATTTGCAGTGACTCTGCCACAAAAAACGCTCGCCGGTCATATTTTTGAATATTAATTTGTCAGCAAGTGCATTGATATGCACAGATGTTGCGGTGTATGAGCCAAGTGCTGGCATGTTAAAGCGCGACGGTAGGACACAGAGCGGTAAGAGCGCATCCGTTTATCAAACCCCAGGCACAAAAAAAAGGCGACACTGAGGTCCACTGTTGCCCCACAGTTTGGCGTGACATTGTGTCACTCCAAACCATACTATTAATTGACTACTGTTTTTCAATCTGAAACGCCTTTCCGGGGCAAGCCCCTGGCCCCCTGCAAGGAGAGGTATCTCCTTACGATCCTCTCTTTTCGGCGCGTCCGGCTTCATCCAGCCAACTGCAATTATTATGCGGCACGCAAAACAATGACTCCGGGCATCCATGCCCTTCACCGTTCGGGCCAGCCTGCGGCTGTTGAAATGGCTCCTGCCATTTAATCCGCCCCGGAACGACGCTTTAAAACACCCATAATTTGTATCGTTCCGGGGCAGGGTTTTGCTCTGAAGGCCGCAGAATCATCTGGTTGACTGGCGCCGCACGATCGCCGGTTTTAGTCATCCGCTCAGCCGTATTTCAACGGAAACCGTGTTTGAAACATGATATTTAAAAGGAAACGTTTGATCTGAAAAGCGGCATTGCGGTGATGGTTTTCTGCGCCCTGCTTTTCATAAGAGACACCAGTAACTGGTTGGTTTATTGACTTAGTGGTTACCACCCAGTCTTTCGATATCTCAAACCCCAGGCACAAAAAAAGGCGACCCTGAGGTCGCCTTTTTCGAACACTAACGTGTCAGCAATACCTAATCGAAATTAGATGTTGTTGAACTGGTTAGAAGTGTTCTTAGCACCACCGGCTTTCAGAGCGTTCTCACCAGCAAAGTATTCTTTGTGGTCGTCGCCGATGTCAGAACCGGACATGTTCTGGTGTTTAACGCAAGCGATACCCTGACGGATTTCTTTACGCTGCACGCCAGCAACATAACCCAGCATACCGGCTTCACCGAAGTACTCTTTCGCCAGGTTGTCTACAGACAACGCAGTGGTGTGGTAAGTCGGCAGAGTGATCAGGTGATGGAAGATGTTCGCTTCACGTGAAGATTCAGCCTGGAAGTTCTGGATACGCTTGTCAGCTTCAGCAGCCAGTTCAGACTCATCGTAGTCAGCAGACATCAGCTTGGTACGGTCGTAAGCAGAAACGTCTTTACCTTCAGCTGCCCATGCATCAAAAGTCTGCTGACGGAAGCTCAGAGTCCAGTTGAAAGATGGAGAGTTGTTGTAAACCAGTTTCGCATCTGGGTGAACTTTACGAACGTCGTTCATCATGTCACGGATTTCGTGAACAGTCGGAACAGCAGTTTCGATCCACAGCAGGTCAGCACCGGCGTTGATAGCGTGGATACAGTCGAATACGCAACGCTCATGGCCAGTACCTTCACGGAACTGGAACAGGCCAGAAGCCAGACGCTTAGGACGAACCAGCTTGCCGTCACGGCTGATCAGCACATCGCCAGCTTTGGTTTGTTCTGGAGTTACTTCTTCAACGTCCAGGAAGGAGTTGTAGATGTCGCCTTCGTCGCCTGGCTCGTTAACCACAGCGATTTGCTTGGTCAGGCCAGCGCCTTCGGAGTCAGTACGTGCAACGATGATACCGTCGTCAACGCCCATTTCCAGGAAAGCGTAACGCAGAGCACGGATTTTAGAGTGGAAGTCAGCATGTGGAACGGTCACTTTACCGTCCTGGTGACCACACTGCTTCTCATCAGCAACCTGGTTTTCGATCTGCAGTGCACAAGCACCGGCTTCGATCATTTTCTTAGCCAGCAGGTAAGTCGCTTCTTCGTTACCGAAACCAGCGTCAATGTCAGCGATAACCGGTACGATGTGAGTTTCGTAGTTGTCGATTTTTGCTTGAACGGCGTCAGCTTTAGCAGCATCGCCAGCAGCGCGTGCAGCGTCCAGTTCACGGAACAGACCACCCAGTTCACGTGCATCAGCCTGACGCAGGAACTTGTACAGTTCTTCGATCAGGTCAGCAACAACGGTTTTCTCGTGCATAGACTGGTCAGGCAGTGGACCGAAGTCAGAACGCAGAGCAGCAACCATCCAGCCAGACAGGTACAGGTATTTACGTTCGGTAGTACCGAAGTGCTTCTTGATAGAGATCAGCTTCTGCTGACCTACGAAACCGTGCCAGCAACCCAGAGACTGAGTGTATTTGGTTTTGTCTGCATCGAATGCAGCCATGTCGCGACGCATGATGCCAGCGGTGTACTTAGCGATATCCAGACCAGTTTTGAACTTGTTCTGAATGCGCATACGGGCTGCATATTCTGGGGTGATAGCGTCCCAAGAGGCACCATTCTGTTCTTTCAGAGCTGCTACGGCTTTGATTTCGTCTTGATAAGCTGACATGAGTCAATCCTTTCAACATTGTGGGTGGGGTACGTCTGTCCTGGCGGCCTCAATGACTGCGGGCAGTACGTTAAATGCAGGCGAATAGTAGTGACTTCCCCCCCATAATTGAAATCAATACCATGTATACCTGACATTTCTTGTGTGAATGGGTAGGAAATAAGTAAAAAGAGGAGAGAATTCCCGGCCAATAAGGCCGGAAGAAAGGGCTGAAAACACGAATGATTAAGCCTTCACGGGGAGTCTGACGGTAAACGTCGCACCCTCGCCGGGTTTGCTTTTAACGCTGATTTCACCACCGTGTTCCTGCACCATGCCATGGGAAATCGACAACCCCAACCCCGTGCCCTCGCCCACGGGTTTGGTGGTAAAAAACGGGGTGAACAAGTGGCGCATATGCTCTTCACTGATACCGCAACCGTTATCGCTGACGGCGACTTCAATCCAGCCATCCACCAGCCGGCTGCTGATACGGATCAGACCATTTTCCGGCACCGCCTGATTGGCATTGGCAATCAGGTTGGTGAACACCTGATTAAGCTTGCCAAAATAGCCCTGAATAACCGGCAGCTCGCCGTAATCGACCTCGACCTGAGCATGATACTTGGTCTGATTATTCAGAATATTCAGCGCCCCTCGCAGGCAGTCATTCACATCCACCGGCGCTTTTTCGCCATCTTCCTGACGGATAAACGATTTAAGATCGGCCACAATTTGCTTAACCCGCTCCAGTCCTTCAATGGTTTCCAAGGCCAGGCTTTGGTAATCACTGAGCAGGTAAGCAATATCAAACTGTAATAAGGCATTACGCCAGCCATCCCGCAGAGAGTCGGCGCTTTCGCCTTTGGCAATGACGCCATCCATGTAATTCAGAAAGCGTTGTATATCCTGCAGACCTTCCACCAGGCTGGAAAAATTGCTGTAGATATAACCCAGCGGATTATTAATTTCGTGTGCGACCCCCGCCGCCAAAACACCCAGAGAGGCCATTTTCTCGGATTGCACAACAATCTGCTGCTGTTCCTGCAGGTTGCGGTTAACTTCCTTCAGTTGCTCGCTGGCCAGGAAAAGTTCGCGCGAACGATCTTCCAGCAGTTGCTCCGCTTGTTTGCGCAATTGTTTTTCACGCAGATAGGCTTTTCCGTAATCGGTTTCAGGCATCGCGACCATTACCTCTCAAGCTTGATGTGCAGACTGCAACAGTCGGCACCCTGATGCATACAGGGATCATGTTGCAGTTGATATTGCTCGCCAAAATGTCTGGCACTGCCGGCGATCAGGCCTTCAGCCAGGCGACACAGCTTGCGTGGCGAGCGGTAATTCATGGTGATTTCGTCGCTGCTCTGGTGGTCATAGGTAAAACCCGGCAGCGTGGCGTCCGGATAGAGCTTTCTTACTTCGACATGAACAATCCGGTCGATCGACACCAGAAAGTTAATCAGCCCGCTGGCGTTATCAAAGAAGGCCGGAAAGCGGGCATAAAATTCTTTCACCATAAATTCACCAAAGGCAAAAACCAGCTCATCAACGGGTTTACCGGTTACCTCACTGGCGGCGGCCACCAGCCCTAACAGCTCAGCATCCGGATAGGTCTGGGTTGACAGATACAAGCCTTCCGAACCAGCCTGTTCAAGTACGGCATTCCAGCCAGCCAGACCGAATTGCTCTTCGACCATATCGCGTAAAATATCGAAAACCACACCTTTCATAGAGAGCCCCCGCACTGGCACAGCAGGCTATGCCCGCCTTGCAAACGTTGCGTCAGAAAAGCGCAAAGGGCACATCCCATGCGCAATACGGTGCATTGCGCACGCTGCCAACCGCGATCCCGGGGGTGAAAACTGACAGGCAATGTGTAAGTCCGGAGTAAGGACATAGGGCACCCGATCTGACTGATATGACTTCAGTTTAGCCAATCAATTCTGTGGCACCCTTGCCTGATACCTGACTATCAGAAGAAAAGGATCTTAATAAGACTGTTTTAAGAAATTACCGACGCTTAAACAAACTCGGCTGCCGCAACCGCACTCGACCACGCCCATTGAAAATTAAAGCCACCCAAATGTCCGGTGACATCGACTACCTCGCCGATAAAGAACAAGCCGGGAAAGCGTTGCACTTCCATGGTTTTGGACGACAGCTCGTCGGTATCCACGCCGCCTAACGCCACCTCAGCGGTGCGGTAGCCTTCCGTACCGGCGGGTTTAACCTGCCATTCATGCAAACTTTGCGCGATGACATCCATATCGGCACCGGACAGCTGCGCTAACGTGCTCTGCTGCCAGGCAGAAGACGCCAGCCATTTCTCGGCAAATTTTTGTGTGGTCAGCTCTGCCAGCCAGTTTTTCAACGACAGTTTGGGGCGCTCGTGTTGTTGCTGACGCAGCAGACCGGCAACCTCATGATCTGGCAGCAGATTAATGTTCAGGCTTTGTCCGGCCTGCCAATAGGATGAAATCTGCAGCATGGCCGGACCACTGAGGCCACGGTGGGTAAACAGCATATCGTCGCGGAAGCTCTGCCCGGCACAGGCCACATCAACATTCAGCGCACTGCCGGACAAAGATTCACTCAGTTGTTTGTTATGGTCGGTCAGGGTGAATGGCACCAGACCGGCGCGCGGCGCATACACGTTAAGACCAAACTGCTGTGCCAGCTCATAGCCAAAGCCCGTTGCTCCCAGTGTGGGGATGGATGGCCCACCGCTGGCGACCACCAACGATTCACAGCCCAGCCACACACTCCCACCCCTGAGCTGGTAACGACAGCCTTGCTGAGTGCATTGCGCAACCGCACTGACCGGCGTATCCAGCCGGATCTGTACGCCCTGCTGTTCGCACTCGCTCAGCAGCAGATTAAGAATGTCGGAGGCCTTGTTATCACAGAACAACTGGCCGTCTTTTTTCTCGTGATAGGCCACGCCATAACGCTCCACCAGCGCAATAAAGTCCCACTGGGTATAGCGCTTGAGGGCCGATTTACAGAAATGCGGGTTATGGCTCAGATATTTATCCGGGGCCACAAAGTAGTTAGTGAAGTTACAGCGCCCACCGCCCGACATCAGAATTTTTTTACCGGCTTTATTGGCATGATCCAGCACCAGTACGGAACGGCCGCGGGCTGCCGCCTGGGCGGCGCACATTAAACCGGCGGCACCGGCACCAATGACGATCACATCAAATTTCTGTAGCATTTCGGTCATAAACTATTCAAGCGTCGTGGTCTGTGGACAAGACGCCATTATGCCATCGAATCCAACAATAAAGAGTAGTCAGCGTTATGGAGTTGTTTGACCGTCAGGGGTTACTGCAGGCCACCGGCCTGACACCACGTAAACTGGAATGGCTGCTGCGCCTGCTGAAAGGCCCAACGCTGAATCGTATTTACAACCAGCTGGATGAAAAACAGGGCATCGATATGATTGAAAATGCCCTGCAGCATCTGAAAATTCATCTGGATTATGATCCACAGGCACTGGATGCGGCCATTCCTGCGGAAGGCCCGTTCGTTACCGTATCCAACCATCCGTTTGGTTTTCTCGACGGTGTCATTCTGCTGCTGGTGATTGGTCGTAAACGCCCGGAATTCCGTGCGGTGGCCAATTTTCTGCTGAGCTATTTCGCGCCGATCTCCGATTTATTTATTACCGTAAATCCGTTTGAAAATTCCGGCCCGAAAGGCATGGGCGGCATGCGCAAATCGCTGGCACAACTTGAACGTGGTGAAGGCCTAGGGCTGTTCCCGGCCGGAGAGGTTTCCACCTGGTATAAAGGCCAATCGGGTATTTATGACCGCCCCTGGTCAATCTCCAGTATCCGTATGATCCGCAAAGCCGAAGTCCCGGTGATTCCGGTCTATTTTCATGGCCATAACAGCCGCAGCTTTCATATGTTCGGCAAAGTGCATCCGGCGCTGCGCACGCTGCGGATTCCGGCGGAGTTTCTGAAAAAACAGAATTCAACGATTCAGATGGGGATTGGTGAACGCATTGAGTGGGCTGAGCTGGCCGATCTGGAGAATGAAGCCATCCGCGATTTACTGCGCCGCAAAACCTACGAGCAGGCGATTAAATTCCGCCGTTAGCCGCGTCTAAAAAACACAGCATTAATCTTTCAGCAAGGCTTTTACCGGTGCATAACTGCGCCGGTGAATTTCACACGGCCCCAGCGCCTGCAGCGCTTCCATATGCGCTGCCGTGCCATAGCCTTTATGTTTGGCAAAACCGTAACCCGGATACTGTTTATCCAGCTCCAGCATTTCACGATCGCGCTGAACCTTCGCCAGTACCGAAGCGGCAGAAATCGCCGTCACCAGACTGTCGCCTTTAATAATGGTGGTTACATCCAAAGTCGTTTGCGGCGCTTTATTGCCATCCACCAACGCGTGCTGACAAGGCAGTTTAAGGCCATCAATCGCGCGGCTCATGGCCAGCATGCGCGCATTAAGAATATTCAGCTGATCAATTTCTTCAACGGTTGCGCGGGCAATGCAGTAATCGAGCGCTTTTTCACGGATTTCATCGAATAACTTTTCACGTTTTTTTTCCGTGAGTTTTTTCGAATCATTCAATCCTTCAATCGGATTTTCCGGGTCGAGAATCACAGCGGCAGCCATGACATCGCCACATAAGGGACCTGCACCGGCTTCGTCCACGCCACAATAGGGAATGCCCTGCTGACACAGGGATGCTTCGATTTCGGTCTGATAGTCGGTAGCAGTGTCGGTCATTATTGATTGAGCAACGCGCTGATTGCATCCGCCGCTTCATCATCGGCATTACGCTTCAGCTGGCGATGAATAAACAGAAAAGTTTCGTGCAGCTGATGCATGGCGTCGGAATCTTCCAGACGCACCAGCAGTGCTTCAGACAGATTTTCCGGCGTGGCGTCGTGCTGAATAAATTCCGGCACTAATTCGCGTCCGGCCAATAAATTTGGCAGTGAAATATAAGGCTGAGTCACCAGTTTTTTCAGAATGCGATAGGTCAGTGGTGCCACGATATAACTCACAACCATGGGCTTTTTCAGCAGCATGGCTTCGAGGGTTGCCGTACCAGACGCCAGCAAAATTGTATCGGCAGCGGCCATACAGGTATGCGACTGACCCAATACAACTTTCACCGGCAGGCTGGCCGGATAAGCGGCAAGCATGGCTTCAATCTGGTTACGACGCTCGACCGAAGCGGCCGGAATAATAAATTGCAGGTCGTTGCGTTTCAGCAACATACGCTCAGCAGTCTGCAGAAACAAAGCCCCCAGACGCTCAACCTCACCACTGCGGCTGCCGGGCATCAGGCACACAACAGGGCGTTTGTTATCGAGCCCGAGATCTTCCCGTGCCGGCGCAACCGGGGTATCAAACGGAATTTTATCGGCCAGGTGATGACCGACAAATTTCACCGGTACCTGATGTTTCTCGTAGAATTTGGCTTCAAACGGAAACAGCGTCAGCATCAGATCAACAGCTTTAGCTATTTTGAAGACACGTTTTTCTCGCCACGCCCAGACCGAGGGACTGACGTAATGGGCGGTTTTAATACCGGCTTCACGTAATTGTTGTTCAAGGCTGAGATTAAAATCCGGCGCATCAATACCAATAAAGACATCCGGCGGATTTTTCTTCCACAGTTTGACCAGATCGCGACGCACTTTCAGCAGTTCGAATAAACGCCCCAGTACTTCCACCAGCCCCATCACCGATAAACGCTCCATCGGTACAAAGCTTTTGAAGCCCTGCGCCTGCATCAACGGACCGCCGATACCTTCAAATTCGGCATCAGGGTAACGGGCTTTAAGGGATTTAATCAGGCCTGCGCCGAGCATATCGCCCGACGTCTCACCGGCAACAATGGCAATACGCATGATTATCGGATAATGCCCCGTGAAGCGGCCTGCAGGCTTTCGACCAACTGCCGCACGCCATCGTCCTGTTCAGCCTGCGGCACCAGTACTTCCAGCGCTTCAGCCAGTGTCAGGCCCTGACGGTACAGGGTTTTATACGCACTGCGTATCAGCTTAATGCTTTCTTTGCTGAAACCACGGCGTTTCAGACCTTCACTGTTAATGCCGTGTGGCGTCGCCGGATAACCAAGCGCCATCACATAGGCAGGAATATCTTTTAAAACAACGGTGCCGGCACCACACATAGAGTGCGCACCAATCAGGCAGAACTGGTGCACCTGTGTGGCACCGCCCAGAATGGCCCAATCACCGATTTTTACATGGCCGGCAACGTTGGTGTCGTTCGCCAGAATACAATTATCACCAATCACGGCATCGTGAGCGACATGCACATTCACCATAAACAGGTTATTGCTGCCGACGATGGTGGTGCCGTTATCCTGCACCGTTCCACGGTGAAAGGTACAGGCTTCACGGATCACGTTGTTATCGCCAATCACCAGCGTGGTTGGCTCACCGGCGTATTTTTTGTCCTGGCATTCTTCGCCAATACTGGAAAACTGAAAAATACGATTGTTTTTACCAATCGTTGTTGGCCCGCGCACAATAACGTGCGGGCCAATTACCGTGCCTTCGCCGATTTCTACGTCCGGGCCGATAATGGAAAAAGGACCAATTTCCACGTTTGCCGCAATGCGGGCACCGGGATCAACGATGGCTCTCGGGTCTATCATGCTTGCTCCAGATCTCTCTCAGCACAGGTGATTTCTGCCGCACAGACCACTTTATTATCAACAAGAGCACGGCAATCGAATTTCCAGATGCCACGGCGTCCGCTCATAAAACGGGCTTCAAGACAAACCTGGTCACCCGGCACAATCGGGCGCTTAAATCGCACATGATCGGCACCGGCAAAATAATACAGTGTTGTTGGCTTACGATTTTCGCCCAGCATGGTCAGCCCCAGCAATCCTGCTGCCTGGGCCATAGCTTCCAGCGTTAATACGCCGGGCATGATTGGGTGTCCGGGGAAATGGCCATTAAAGAACTCTTCATTAATGGTGACATTTTTAAGCACCCGGATATTGGCGCCGTCCTCGGCGTCAAGATTAACTTCCTGAATTCGGTCAACCAACAGGAACGGATAACGATGTGGCAAAAATTCCTGTATCTGTTGAATAGTGTGCGCTGGCATCAAGCTTTACCTTCGTGACTTTTTTCTAACTGTTGTAGCCGTTTGGCCATAGAATCAAGTTGTCGGAAGCGAGTTGCACTGCGACGCCATTCCTGCATCGGCATCTGAGCGGTACCTGTAGCGTATGCCCCTGATTCGCTGATCGATTTACTGATCAGGGTCATCGCCGCCACATGCACGCCATCCGCCAGGGTCAGATGTCCGGCGATACCGGCACCACCAGCGATCGTACAGTGCTTGCCAATGGTCGTACTGCCGGCAACACCTGAGTTTCCTGCCATCGCCGTTCCCTCTCCCAGGCGCACGTTATGTGCAACCTGAACCAGGTTATCGACAATGACATGATCTTCGATGGTGGTGTTACCCAGCGCACCGCGGTCGATACAGGTATTGGCGCCGATGTCGACGTCATTACCGATACGAACCCCGCCGAGCTGTGCAATTTTATGCCAGCGGCCTTTATCCGGCGCAAAGCCGAAACCGTCAGCACCGATCACGGTACCCGAATGCACCTGCACACGCTCTCCCAATACCACATCATGGTACAGAGTGACGTTAGCGCGCAGGCAGCAATCACGGCCCAGCACACAGTGATCACTGATCACGGTATTGGCGCCGATTTCACAACCGTCACCAATCACACAATGCTCACCGATCACCACGTTAGCGGCGATGCAGACATCGTCCCCCAGCGTTGCGCTGGCAGCCACCACCGCAGAGGGGTGGATGCCGCGCACCGGTTGTGGGCGGTTATCAAACATCTGAGTCACGAGTGCAAAGCTCAGATAAGGATTGGCAACAACCAATGCAGCACCGCGCACGTCTGCCGCTTCTTTGGCACTGACAATCACCGCGCCCGCATTGCTGTCTGGCAGCTGACTGCGGTAGCTGGCGTTCGCCAGAAAGCTGACATCCGTTGCCGTTGCATCCTTGAGAGTGTTCACTCCGCGGATAACGGTATCGGCATCACCAATCAATTCGGCTCCCAATCGCTGAGCCAGTTCACCTAAGCTTAATTGCATCATCATGTCCCGAAATCGCTTATTTGGCGTTCAAGCGTTCCAACAACAACTTGGTCAGATCCGTTTTTGGTGAAGAGTAAATCACCGCACCGGACTGAAGCACCACATCATAACCGCCCTCATCGATGATTGCTTTAAGCAACTTTTCAAGTTGAGGCAACTGTGTTTGGAAAAATTCGCGCTTCCATTTTTGCTCAAGTTGCTGCAGCTTACGCCCGTAAAATTTGTACTCAGTCGATTTCTGCTCGTAATCGTTTGCCAGCTTGCGACGCTCGTCATCGCTCATCACATCGCCGTCTTTTTCAGTCTTTTCTTTCAGGGCCAGCAGGTCTTTTTCCAGACCTTTCAGCTTTTCGATATCGGCTTTATTGTCCACTTCAAACTGCTTAACCGATACTTTTGCCGCATCGGACAGGAACAATGCACGCTCCATATCAACAACGCCGACATTAGTTGTTTCTGCTGCTGCAACCTGAACACACAGTGCCGCTAATACCCCAATAAACCAACGCATCCCAGACTCCTTATTTATTTTGTCGTTACAATCAGAAAACCTGTCCCAGGGAGAACTCGAATCCTTCAGTACGGTCACCACGTTTTTCGTTCAGTGGCACCGAGTAAGTAAAGGTCAGAGGCCCGATCGCTGTGATCCAGGTCAGCCCTACCCCGGTGCTCAGACGCATCTCAGCCAGATCAATACCCTCATTACAGTAAGGGTGCTTGGTGAGTGTCGGAACATCGGCATCATAAGGCACATAGCATTCACTGGTGAATGCATTCCCCGCATCAAAGAATAAAACGCTGCGTACTGAGCGGCGGTCTTCAATGAAAGGCAGCGGGAAAATCAGCTCGAAACTGGCTTCGGCCAGGACGTTACCGCCCAGAGCACGTTCACTTTCGAGGTAGTAGGGCGCGGTGACAACGGAGCCATCGCTGTTGGTTTCGTATTTCGGTTTGTATTGATTGCTGTTGCTGACCAATACTGCAGCGCCGTCTTCGTCGGTTTTGTACACCACGGTTGGCGCAGAAGTATCCACCACCGGGCGGCCAAGGTCATCGGTTTCATACACCACGTTGCCATCGGCATCGGTCTGTACCACGCTGACTGGCGCGTATTCCGGCAGGCCTTTTGGTCCAAGGCTGTTGGAACGGTAGCCCCGCACCGAACCGATACCACCGGAGCGGAAGTTCTTGAAGAACGGCAGACGTTCCAGGTCGCCAAAACCATCGCCATAGCCCAGATCGGTACGCAAACGCAGTGCCCACTCTTCAGCAATCGGGAAGTAGTAGTTGGCGGTGTAGCCCAGTTTAAAATACGTCAGATCACTGCCCGGTACAGACACATCCGCAGACAGCTTGTGTTCAGTACCTGCCGTTGGAAACAAACCCCGGTTCAGGTTGTTATAACGCCAGTTCAGGCCCAACGTGTATTCATCGAAGTTATCGCCTTCCGTATCGAGGAAGTCGACAATCTCCGCCGGTACGGTGGTGCCTTCAAACATTTCGGTGTTGGCAAAACCGACCGAGAAGGACAAACGCTGACGGCTGGAAATCGGATAGCCAAAGGTCACATTACCGCCTTTGGTATTGGTCTGGTAATCGCTGACGGTATTCAGGCTGGCGTAATCCGTTTTACGGTAAAACAGATTAAAACCACGGCTTACACCGTCGATGGTGTAATACGGATTCAGGTAGGAGAAGTTATACGACTGCACGGTGTTGTTTTTCTGCACACCAAGCGACATACGGTTACCGGTGCCGAAGAAGTTATTCTGACTGACACTGGCCCCCAGAATCATACCGCTGCCGCCGGCGTAACCGATGTTAAAATTCAGGCTGCCGCTGAGCTGTTCTTCAACGTTGTAATTCACATCGATCAGATCGTCGGAACCCGGAACCGCAGGGGTCTCGACGTTGACGGTTTTGAAGAAGCCGAGTTGATTCAGACGGTTTTTACCGGCATCAATTTTATCGGTTGAGGCCCAGCCACCTTCCATCTGCAGCATTTCACGACGCAGCACTTCGTCTTTAGTGCCTTCGTTACCGGTAAAGTTAATGCGACGCACGTAAGTACGCTTGCCCGGTTCAACAAAGAAGGTCAGATCGACGGTTTTCTCGTCATCGTGAATTTTCGGAATGCCATCAACTTTGGCAAAGGTATAACCATCGTTGCCCAAGCGTTTGGACATCAGATCGCTGGAATACGTGACTAACTGACGGGAGAAAGTATCGCCGCTTTTGATAAGGTACAGACGGGTAAATTCAGCTTCGTCCAGCACCAGATTACCGGCCATTTTAATGTCTTTAACCGAATATACATCGCCTTCGGTGACGTTGACGGTGATGTAGACCCCTTCTTTATCCGGGGACACCGATACCTGAGTGGATTCAATATTGAAGCGGATATAACCGCGGTCGAGATAGTAAGAGCGCAGTTTTTCCAGATCGCCGGATAACTTTTCACGGCTGTATTTGTTATCACTGGAGTACCAGGACCAGAAGTTACTGGTCTGCAGCTGGAACTGCTTGAGCAGCTCGTCATCACTGAAGGCTTCGTTGCCGACAATGTTGATGTGTTCGATGGTGGCAATACTGCCTTCTTCTACATGGATTTTCAGCGATACACGGTTACGTGGCAGGCGCACCACTTCGGTTTCGATGCCGGCATCATAACGCCCCTGAGCCACATACTGACGTTCCAGTTCCAGCGAGATACGCTCCAGTGTGGAGCGTTTAAACACCAGACCTTCAGCCAGACCCGACTGTTTCAGGCCATCGAGCAGCATGTCGGTCTGAATGGCTTTGTTACCGTCAATTTCAATGCCGGTAATAGTGGGTAGTTCAACCACCTGCACAATCAGAATGTTACCGTCACGCAGCAATTGCACATCGTTAAACAAAGCGGATTTGAATAAGCGCTTGGAAGCCGTGACCAGGCGCGAGGAATCCACCTGATCGCCAACGTTCACCGGAAAAGCCTCAAATACTGTACCGGCAGACACCCGCTGCAAACCTTCAAGGCGGATATCTTCAACGACAAAGGATTCGGCGCGGACGGTGGAGGACAGTAACCCCAGGAAAAGCGTAAACAGCAAAGAACGCATGTAAATAGTTATCCAAGCAACTCGGCCATTAACTACAGCCGACTTATATCGTTGTAAAAAGCAACCAGCATCAGGCTCAGCAGCAGGAATAAACCGAACTGCACGGCAATGATCTGAACACGTTCTGGCAGAGGTCTGCCGCGTACTACCTCAACGAGGTAAAACAGGATATGCCCGCCGTCCAACATAGGCACGGGCAATAAATTCAGCACGCCGAGAGAAATACTCAACAAGGCCAAAAATCCGATAAAAGCTTCCAGCCCTCCCGAGGCCGAAGCGCCGGCTACTTTAGCAATGGTGATAGGCCCACTCAAGTTCTTTACCGACACATCGCCCAGCAGCATCTTCCACAGGGAATCCAGGGTAAAGACAATCAGATCGGTGGTTTTGTTCACGCTGAGCCACAACCCCTGAAAAATACCGGCATGACTGGTACGCAACCAACCTTCCGGTATCTCGGGCGCGACCACTCCGGCACCGACGTAACCAATCACCGAGCCATCATCCAGTGTCTTACTGCCTGGGGTCAGGACAACATTTATCCATTCACCGTCACGTTCCAGCGTCAAAAGCTGCTCAACCCCGGCGGCGGCACGGACATGCTCTACCCAGTCATACCAGTCGGCAATGTCAGTACCATTAACCGCAACAACCCGGTCGCCTGCCTGCAACCCGGCGGCCGCGGCCGCTCCACCCGGCTGAACTTCTCCGACAACCGCCGGTACATCGAGACGACGTGGCTCAATGCCTAACCCGGACAGCGGGTCCGGCACTTCCTGATGCGCCAGCCAATCCTGCAACTGCAATTGGGTTGAGCGCTGAGTACCGTCTGCGCCTTTCAGCGTCATGCGGATATCGGCGTCTTCCCCCAGAAAGCCCACCAACTGCCAGCTGACTTCCTGCCAGGTTGTGGTGTCATGATCGTTAATGGCCACAATTTCATCGCCACTGCGCACACCGGCAACCGCCGCCACAGAGTCGTCAGCGACCGTACCGACCACCGGTACAACACCGCTGGTGCCAGAGACAAACAGCAGCCAGTACGCCAGTAAGGCAAAAATAAAGTTGGCAACCGGGCCCGCCGAGGCAATGGCAATACGCGCCCAAGGGGATTTACGGTTAAAGGCCTGATCAAGTAAATGCTCCGGCACCGGGGCTTCGCGTTCGTCCAGCATCTTAACGTAGCCGCCCAGCGGAATCGGCGCGATGGCGTATTCCGTGCCGAGCTTATCGGTAAAGGACCAGAACGGTTTGCCAAAACCAACGGAAAAACGCAGCACCTGAACACCGCAGCGGCGTGCCACCCAAAAGTGGCCAAACTCATGAATCACCACCAGCAAACTAATGGCAATAATGAAATACAGTAAGGTCACAGGTTTACCCTCTCGTGCCCGGTTTCAGGCTGCGCCAGTGCACAGTCCCGCGCCCATTGATCAGCCGCCATAACATCCGCCAGATGCTGAATAGGCCGCACCTCATGCAGGGCCATCACCCGGGCGATCAGCGTTGGAATAAAACTGAACGCTATTTGTTCCCGCAGGAAAGCCTCAACCGCAATCTCGTTGGCGGCATTCAGCACCGCCGGCATGGTGCCACCGGCATTAAAAGCTTGCTTAGCCAGCGCCAGACAAGGAAAGGTTGTTTCATCCGGTGGGGTAAAATCAAGGCGGGCAATGCTGAACAAATCCAGCGACTGCACACCGGCATCAATACGCTGCGGCCACGCCAGACCATAAGCGATCGGGGTGCGCATATCCGGCTGGCCTAATTGCGCAATCACCGAGCCATCGCAATACTGCACCATGGAATGAATAACGCTCTGTGGATGCACCACCACCTGAATATCATCCGGTGCGCAATTGAACAGAAAGCAGGCTTCAATCAGCTCCAGACCTTTATTCATCAGCGTGGCGGAATCGACGGAAATTTTCTGCCCCATTGACCAGTTGGGATGAGCCACCGCCTGCGCCGGCGTAACCTTTTCCAGCTCTGCCGCGCTGCAACCACGGAAAGGACCGCCGGATGCCGTCAGCAGAATTTTGCTGATACCGTGAGCGGCAAAATCACCGTCATAGTTATGCGGCAACGCCTGAAAAATAGCATTGTGCTCACTGTCGATCGGTAGCAAAGTGGCTCCGCCAGTGCGAACCGCCTGCATAAATAATGGCCCGGCCATCACCAGACTTTCTTTGTTGGCCAGCAGCACGCGCTTACCCGCCTCTGCCGCCGCCAGTGTGGGTAACAAACCCGCAGCGCCAACAATGGCTGCCATCACCGCATCCACGTCATTATGGGCAGCGATCATGCTTAACGCTTCGCTCCCCGCCAACACTTCGGTGGTGCAGTGGTCAGGTAAAGCCGCCTGCAGATCTGCGGCGGCCTGCGCTTCGGTCATCACCGCAAAGCGCGGTGAAAATTCGACAATATCGTCACGCATGCGCGCCACACTGCGGGCAGCACTTAAGGCAAAAATGCGATAACGATCAGGATGTCTGCGGACAACATCGAGCGTGCTCTGGCCAATCGAACCCGAGGCCCCGAGCACGGTCAGGGTCTGGATCATGCAACCAGACCCCAGTCCAGAATCAGCATAAAGAAGGCAAATACAGGAACCGCCGCCGCCATGCTGTCGATGCGATCCAGCACACCTCCATGACCCGGCAATAACGAGGAACTGTCTTTGATACCACGATGACGCTTCATCATGCTTTCCACCAGATCGCCCAATACCGAGATCACCATGGTGATGACGGTAATGGCCAGCAGACGCCAGGCGTCATGCAGATCCATTGGCTGAACCCAGGTATGAACGCAAGCACCAAATACCAGGGCAATCAGTAAGGTGGTGGCCAGACCGCCCCAGAAGCCCGCCCAGGATTTACCCGGACTGACATGAGGCGCCAGTTTCGTGTCCCCCCATTTTTTACCGGAGAAATAAGCGCCGGTATCAGCGCCCCAGACAATCAGCATCACGTAGACGATCAGCAGAGAGCTGTGCGGCTGGGTTTTCAGATGCATGAAACCTACCCACATAGGCACCAGTACGCACAAACCTAACAGGGCGCGAATCGGGCGCGCAGCCCAGAGATCCGTTCCTCCCGGATAGCGCTTCACCAAGGCAAAGGCTACAACCCACCAGGCGGTACCAACCGCGAGGAAGCCGAGCAAATAGTCGGGGTACATTTTCAGGATGCGGGCGCTGATGTAGAGGCAGACAAACACCACCAACGCATAGGCTATACGGCTCCAGTTACGCTGGTAACCGGCAATATTTGCCCATTCCCAGGCGCCAATGGTGGCGATAGCAGCAATAAAAATTGCGAATTCTTTCAGCGGCAGGAAAAAAATGCCGATGATCATCAGGGGGGCCAGCACCAGCGCTGTCAGTACGCGTTCCTTAAACACCTTGTTTCACTTCCTCTAACTGGTCGTCCGTGCGGCCAAACCGTCTTACCCGGTCTGCAAACGCAGTCAACGCTTTTTGATATTCTTCTTGTTTGAAGTCGGGCCAGAAGGCATCGGAAAAGTAATATTCCGAATAGGCGGTCTGCCACAGCATAAAATTGCTGATGCGCTGCTCTCCGCCCGTCCGGATCAACAGATCCGGTGCCGGTAAATCACTCAGCCAGGTGTAACGATGAAAAACCTGCTCATCGATATCCTGTGGCTGTAACTTGCCGTCCTGCACGTCCTGGGCAACACGGCGGGCTGCCTGAGCAATATCCCACTGGCCGCCGTAATTCGCGGCAATCACCAGCGTCATTGCGTCGTTACCCGCGGTCAGCGCTTCGGCATCAGCAATCAATTGCTGAATTTTGGCGGAAAAGCCCTGCAGATCGCCCATCACCCGCAAGCGGATATTATTGCGATGCAGCTTTCTGACTTCCCGTTCCAGTGCCACCACAAACAGCTGCATCAGGGCACTGACTTCATTCGCCGGCCGACGCCAGTTTTCACTGCTGAAGGCGAATAATGTCAGTACCTGAACACCAGAACGCGCAGAGGTTTCCACCACTGCGCGCACGGCATCGACGCCAGCTTTGTGGCCGGCCACTCCGGGCATAAAACGGCGTTTAGCCCAGCGGTTGTTGCCATCCATAATAATGGCAACATGGCGTGGCACCTGGCCCTGAACGGCCTGCGTATCATCAATACTGGTTGACATAAAATGTGCCGGTTTAAACCTGCATCAGGTCTTTTTCTTTGGTTGCCAGTGCGGCATCCACGTCGGCAATAAACTTATCAGTCAGCTTCTGAATCTGATCGTCACTGCCGCGCAGTTCGTCTTCAGAGATCAGTTTTTCTTTCAGCAGGTCTTTTGCTTTACCGTTGGCATCGCGACGGATGTTGCGAATCGCAACGCGGCCTTTTTCTGCTTCAGAGCGGGCTTGCTTAATGTACGTTTTACGGGTTTCTTCGGTCAGCGCCGGCATCGGCAGGCGAATGGTGTCGCCGTTGGTCGCCGGGTTCAGACCCAGGTCGGATTTCAGAATCGCACGTTCAATCAGAGGAACCAGGTTCTTTTCCCATGGGTTAATCGCCAGACTGCGGCCATCTTCCACAATGATGTTGGCCACCTGAGAAATCGCGGTTGGTGTACCGTAGTAATCCACCATTACGCCATCCAGAATAGAGGGACTTGCACGCCCGGTACGGATTTTTTTGAAAGACTCCAGCATGGCCTGAAGACTTTTATCCATACGCTCTTCAGCGTCTTTTTTAATATCGTTTACCATCGTTATTTTTCCTCACTCACGATCAGGGTGCCGTCATCGCCACCGGTCATCAGGCGGGCCAGCACTCCGGGCTCATTCATATCATAAACACGCAGTGGCATGTTATGGTCACGGGCAAGACAGATCGCAGTTAAATCCATAACACCCAACTGCTTTTCCAATACTTCCTGATAAGTCAGGCAGTCGTATTTTTCGGCATTAGGGTCTTTCTTCGGGTCGGCAGTATACACACCATCGACGTTGGTTGCCTTCAGAACAACATCGGCATTAATTTCGATACCACGCAGACAGGCCGCCGAATCGGTCGTAAAAAACGGGTTACCGGTACCGGCCGAGAAGATCACCACATCGCCGCCTTCCAGTGCACGGATAGCGCTGCGACGATCATAATGATCCACAACGCCACTCATCGGGATCGCAGACATGACACGGGTTGGCATATTGGCACGCTCAAGAGCGTCGCGCATGGCCAGCGCGTTCATTACCGTTGCCAGCATGCCCATATGATCTCCGGCAACACGGTCCAGCCCGGCTTCGCTCAGTGCTTTGCCACGAAACAGGTTGCCACCGCCAATAACCAGGCCGATCTGTACACCAATACCACGCAACTGGCCGATTTCGAGCGCCATACGATCGAGAACTTTGGGATCAATACCAAAATCCATATCGCCCATCAGGGCCTCACCACTGAGTTTCAGCAGAATGCGTTTGTATTTGGGACTTTTGTGCTCGGCCATGGAGATCTCCAGATAGATATTAAACTCGACAACAGACAGACCCGCCTGGCTGTTGCGTTACGGGATGGGCACCCCGCCTTGCGGTGAATCACCGCGCCAATACTCTGCGTATCAGCAGACACCAGACAATAGCGTTAGTTGCCTTGGTGATAAATACAAATATGCCGGGCGAGCCCGGCATATTAAAGGGTATTCAACCGCTGGTTATCCTACCCTGTGTGCTTTATCAGCCTTTCAGCTGTGCAGCAACTTCAGCAGCGAAGTCTACTTTTTCAACTTCAATGCCTTCACCCACTTCCAGACGCAGGAAGGAGATCACTTCAGCACCGGCCGCTTTCGCCAGCTGAGCGATAGTCTGTTCAGGGTTCTTAACGAACGGCTGATCCAGCAGGCTGTTTTCTTTCAGGAACTTGTTGATACGGCCAACCATCATTTTTTCGACGATTTCGTCTGGCTTACCAGCCATATCTGGCTGCGCCTTGATGATTTCTTTTTCTTTCTCAACAACTTCAGCAGGCATGTCTTCTGCGCGCACAACACGTGGGTTAGCCGCCGTTACATGCATTGCGATGTCTTTAGCCAGCTCTTCATCGCCACCGTTCATGGCAACGATACAAGCGATTTTGCCATTGGAGTGAACATAAGCACCCACAGTAGCCGCTTCAATAACTGCCGGACGACGTACTGTAATGTTTTCACCGATTTTCTGAACCAGAGCCATACGGGCTTCTTCCAGATCGCCGTCCATCAGCTTGGCAACATCAACTTCTTTGGTTTCAGCCAGTTTAGCTACAACCTTGTCAGCGAATGCATTGAAGTTTGCATCACCGGCAGCGAAGTCAGTTTCAGAGTTCACTTCAACAGCAACCGCAACACCCGCATTCACGATCACACGAATTTTGCCTTCGGCAGCCGTACGGTCAGCTTTTTTAGCCGCTTTCAGACCGGAGTTTTTACGCAGGTTTTCAATCGCCAGCTCGATATCACCGTCGGTTTCAACCAGTGCTTTTTTGCACTCCATCATGCCCAGACCGGTACGTTCACGCAGTTCTTTAACCTGAGCAGCAGAAATATTTGCCATGTGTGTAATCCTCTTCAGTTAACTTGTCAGTAAATTGCACCTAAAAAAAAGGGGGCAAGCCCCCTTTTTCCGAGCGTCTGAGATTACTCAGCCGCTTCCTGTGCAGGCGCTTCTGCTGCTACTTCGACGAATTCGTCTGCAGCCACACCATTTTGCTGCTTGCCTTCCAGTACGGCGTCTGCGATGGCAGAAGCGTAGATCTGGATAGCACGGATAGCATCGTCGTTACCTGGGATAACGTAATCGATACCGTCAGGGTTAGAGTTGGTATCAACCACACCAATAACCGGGATACCCAGTTTGTTGGCTTCCTGAACCGCGATGCGCTCATGGTCAACGTCGATAACGAACAGTACGTCCGGCAGACCGCCCATTTCCTTGATACCACCGATAGAACGCTCCAGCTTCTCCATTTCACGGGTACGCATCAGAGCTTCTTTTTTGGTCAGCTGTTCGAAAGTACCATCGTTTTGTTGCGCTTCGAGGTCACGCAGACGCTTGATAGACTGACGGATGGTTTTGTAGTTGGTCAGCATACCGCCTAACCAGCGGTGTGCGACGAAAGGCATGCTTGAACGCTCAGCCTGCTCTTTCATGATCTTACCTGCAGCGCGCTTGGTACCAACAAACAGAACTTTGTTGTTACGGGCAGCCATAGACTCAACCAGCTTCAGCGCGTCGTTCAGCGCCGGAACGGTGTGCTCCAGGTTGATGATGTGAATCTTGTTACGCGCACCGAAAATGTATTTGCCCATTTTCGGATTCCAGTAACGGGTCTGGTGACCGAAGTGTACGCCTGCTTTCAGCAGGTCACGCATGCTTACTTGTGCCATGATAACTACCTTAATTAAGTTGGGTTAGGCCTCCACGTACCCGCTTCTCCGACCCTCACCAGTCACTGGCGGGGCACCCCGGATCAACGTTGTGATACGTGTGTGTCATTTACATGGAACGGATCAGTCCGTTTCACGGCGATTTTTCGCGGGCGCTTTATACCACTTTCAGCCATCCAACACCAGTACTAAACGGTACGTCAATGGCGCCCCCTCCCCCCAAGCAACAAGCCGCAACAGCGCAGATCAACCCGCAACGGGTGAAAAACGCACGCAAGCCAGCCTGCCATTTCACGGCGTCAGCCATCATTGATTGTCGCTATGACGACCATTGGTTCACGCCGCTGCCGACAACCAGTACAATGGTTGTCTATCCAAGTCTGATGAACAGGTAAAAAATCTCCCTATGAGTGTCATCATCAAGTCCGCTGAGGACATCGAGAAAATGCGTATTGCCGGACGTCTGGCCGCCGAAGTACTGGAAATGATCGGCCCTTACGTCAATCCCGGTGTATCCACCGGTGAGCTCGACCGCATCTGCCATGACTACATTGTGAATGTTCAGCAGGCCATTCCCGCACCGCTTAACTACCGTGGTTTTCCTAAATCGATCTGTACCTCGATCAATCAGGTGATCTGTCACGGTATTCCGAGTGATGACAAAATCCTGAAGAAAGGCGACATCATCAATATCGACATCACCGTGATCAAAGACGGTTATCACGGCGATACCAGCAAGATGTTCTTTGTTGGCGAGGGCAGTCCGGCCAACCAACGTCTGGTAGAGATCACCCAGGAGTGCCTGTATCTCGGCATTGATCTGGTCAAACCCGGCGCCCGCCTCGGTGATATCGGTCATGTGATTCAGCAGCACGCCGAAAGCAATCACTATTCAGTGGTACGCGAATATTGCGGCCATGGTATCGGTACGGTCTTCCATGAAGATCCGCAGGTACTGCATTACGGTCGCCCAGGCACCGGACTGGAGCTACAAGCCGGCATGATCTTTACCATCGAGCCAATGATCAACCAGGGCACGCGCTTTAATAAGCTGATGAAAGACGGCTGGACCGTGGTCACCAAAGACCGCAAACCTTCCGCGCAATGGGAGCACACCATTCTGGTGACAGAGACAGGCGCAGAAGTGCTGACCCGTCGCCAGGAAGAAACCCGGTTCGGGCAATAACGGATGGATGCCGTGGCGCCTGCGTTACCCTCGATCGACTCGCAGCAGTTATTGGCGGATCTGCAGGCGGCGGTTTCACCGCTGCCGGTGGTTAAACCCCTGCTGAAACGCATTCAGGAAGAGGCTCATGCTTACTTCCGCGCCACACTGGACGCCAGCACTCTGATCCCCCTGCGCGCCCGGCTGATCGACCAGATACTGCAATGCCTGTGGCTTAACAGCCAGTTACCCGCCGCCGATCTCGCCCTCGTGGCCGTTGGTGGTTACGGTCGCGGCGAGCTTCACCCTCACTCCGATATCGACGTACTGCTGCTGGCCCGCAACGAAGATGCAATCAACGCCAACAGTGATGCCCTGCAGGGCTTTATTACCCTGCTGTGGGATCTGAAACTGGATGTTGGCCACAGCGTCCGTACGCTGGATGAGTGTGTCAGTGAAGCGGAAAAAGACCTCACCATCATCACCAATATGATGGAAAGCCGTACACTGGCTGGCGACACGCAGTTGCACCAGCAGCTGAAGGAAGCCACTGCGGCCGACAGAATCTGGCCTGCCCAGGCATTTTTTACCGCCAAGTGGCAGGAAGTGCAGGCACGCCACCGCAAGCACAACGACTCCGAATACAATCTTGAGCCCAATGTAAAAAATTCACCGGGTGCTCTGCGGGATATTCAGACCATCACCTGGGTCACGATGCGTCATTTTGGTCAGGGCAGCCTGCTGGCACTTCAGGACAAAGGCTTCCTGACAAACTTTGAATTTGAACGCCTGGAACGCAGCCGCCATTTTCTCTGGCAGGTCCGCTACGCCCTGCACATGCTGGCCGGTCGTGAAGAAGACCGTCTGCTGTTTGATCTGCAGCGCGAAATAGCCGAACTGCTTGGCTTCAGCGATGATAAAAATCAGCTCGGCGTTGAGCGCTTTATGCTGCGTTTTTACCGTAATCAACTGGCCACAACCGAGTTGTCCGATTTACTACTGCTGCATTTCAATGAAGATTTTATGAAATGCGACAAGGTCAATGAAATTGAAACGCTGAACGAATACTTCGTTCTCTGTAATGGCTACCTGCAATTAATCGATAAAGATTTATTCGCCCGCGAGCCGGACTGGTTACTGCGCGTATTTCTGTTGATTGCGAAAACACCGCAGGCTAAAGGCATTCACTCCGATACCATCCGTGCCCTGCGTGACCACCGCAATCTGATTGACGATGCCTACCGCAGCAACCCGGATAATAACCAGATTTTTATGCAGCTGATGCGCAATCGCTCGCGCGTGGTACGCGAGCTGTTACGCATGATGCGCTATGGCATCCTTGGCCGTTATATCCCTGAGTTCGGTCATATTATCGGCATGATGGAACACGACCTGTTCCATATTTACACCGTCGATGAACACAGTTTCCGCATGATGCGCTTCCTGCGCCATCTGCGTTTTGGTGATGTACGTGAACGCTTCCCGATAGCCTCACGCCTGATCCACAAAGTGCAGAAAAAAGAAATTCTGTATCTGGCTGCTCTGCTGCACGATACCGGCAAAAGCATAGAAGGTGACCATACCGCCAATGGCGGTGAGATCGCCTCAGCGTTCTGCCGCCAGCATAATTTACGCCCCACCGACAGCCATATGGTGGCCTGGCTGTGCGCCTCACATCTGGTTATGTCACAGGCGTCACAACGTCTGGATCTGAATAATCCGGATGACATTCATCAGTTTGCGCTGGAAATGGGCGATCAGAATCATCTTGATCTGCTGTACCTGATTTCTGTTGCTGACATTGTCAGCACCAACCCGAAACTCTGGACCAGCTGGCGTGCTGAACAGATGCGCGACCTGTACCGCAATACTCAGGCAGCCCTGCGCCGCGGACTCGGAAATCCGATCAATAAAGAAGATTGGATTGAAGAAATCCAGCAGGAATCGATCAGTCAACTGATGGCCAAAGGTCTGAGCGAAGAACGCATTCTGCAAATCTGGGGTGAGCCCGGCGATGATTATTTCCTGCGCGAAGGCATCGATAACATCGTCTGGCAAACGCTGGAAATTCACGCTCATGGCAGCAGCGGTAAACCGCTGGTATCCATCCGGCCGACGTCTGACCGTCAGTTTGAAGGGGCAACCCAGATCTTTATTTTCATGAAAGATCAGCTGAATTTATTTGCCGCCACCACCGCAACACTGGATCAGCTCAACCTGAATATTCAGGACGCCCGCATTATGACTTCCGAGCAGGAACATAATGCGGTCGATACCTACATTGTTCTGGATGAAAATAACGAACCGATCGACGATCCGCAGCGAATAGAAAAAATCCGTGAAACTCTGATTGAAGCGCTGTCACACCCGGAAGAATATTCGACCATTATTCAACGCCGCACACCAAGAGTGCTGAAGCAATTTCAGGTAGAAACTCAGGTATCCATGAGCAACGACCCGGTGATGCAGCGCACGGTACTGGAGGTGATTGCCGCCGACCGGCCAGGCCTGCTGGCACGCATGGGGGCTATTTTTGCCGAATTCGGCGCACAGATGCAGGGAGCGAAAATTCTGACCGAAGGCGAACGGGTCTCGGATATTTTCTTTATCCTCGACAGCAACGGCCAGCCATTTTCCGATGCCGCACAATGCCACAAACTTCAGGATGCCATCATTCACGGTCTGGAAGAACAGGTCGAAGCTCAATCTGCCGTATAATTCGAAGGGTTCGGTCGAAAAATAGCGCTCATTTTTCGACTGAAGCCACGCTACAGTATCTCCAATAACAGTACCGCTTAAAGGTGAACAAGGAGATTTCTGATGAACGAACGGCACCTGCAGCACATTATCCCCAGCCACCCCACATCTGATGGCGACGGTGTAAAAATCCGCCGGGTTGCGTTGTTTGATCAACCTGTCGCCGACCCTTTCCTGATGATCGATGAATTACTGTCTGATAATCCGGATGATTTTATCGGCGGCTTTCCGCCACACCCTCATCGCGGCATGGAGACACTGACGTATCTGCGCCATGGCAGTCTCGAACATCGCGACCATATGGGAAATAAAGGCATGATTAACAGCGGCGGTGCCCAATGGATGTCGGCAGGACGCGGAATCATTCACAGCGAAATGCCCGCACGGGAGATGCAGCAACTGCATGGCTTTCAACTCTGGATTAATCTGCCGGCCAAAGACAAAATGCAGCCACCGAAATACCGTGATGTCAGCGCGACAGAGATTCCATCTGTCACACTGACAAACGGCGCCCAGCTACGCGTCATTGCAGGCTCATGGCAGATTGATGGCAACAACATTCAGGGGCCACTGAATGACCTGGCCGCAAGCGCGGGCTATCTGGACATTGAATTACCGGCAGGCAGCAATCTCAGCTTACCGACATCTGTACAGCAGAATATCGTCGCCTTTGTTTATCAGGGGCAACTGCAAACTCAACCGCTGGCACCAGAAAAGTCGTTACTGGTATTCAGCAAGGGTGAACAATTGACTCTGAATGCACAGAGTGACACCAAACTGCTGCTGTTAAGCGGTGAAAGCATTGGTGAAAAAGTGGTTCATTACGGTCCCTTTGTCATGAACAGCGTCGCCGAAATTGAACAGGCCATTCAGGATTACAACGCCGGACGTTTTGGCCGCGAGTGAGTCCGAATACCCATAGCGCATCGCTAAAAACAAAAAAGGGCCAATGGCCCTTTTTGTTTTTCAGAACAGTATCAGTTGCCGTCAGCGCCTGGTTTTTTACGTTTAATCGGCGCAAAACCTTCGGAATCCATTAATGTTCCGGTGTTTTTTGGACGACTTGGGCGTGGACCCAGCTTTTTCTTTTCTGAGCTATTTTTACTGCCTGCTCTTGCGCCTGAAGCTTTTGCGGCGGTGGCTTTTTTACCAGCCTTAGGCTTCTTCTTCGCTCCAGCCGCTTTACCTGATGCCTTCAGTTTTTTCGGACCACGATAATTACCCTTCAGCTCAGGGATTTCACGTGACTCCATCAACTGCTGTAAATAGCGTTCAATGGACGCTTTCAGATTCCATTCATGAGCAGCAATCAAGCTGATGGCCAAACCGGTTTTTCCGGCACGACCGGTGCGGCCGATACGATGAACATATTCATCACCTTTGCGCGCCAGATCGTAGTTAATCACTAGATCCATCCCTTCAACGTCCAGACCACGGGCAGCAACATCGGTGGCAATCAGAATATTACGCTTACCTTCACGCAAAGACTGCATCACATAGTTACGCTCGTCCTGGGTCATATCGCCATGCAACATAGCAATACCGTTACGGTGACGACGCAGAAATTCGTTCAGACGCTGCACTTCAATGCGCTTATTCACAAAGATAATGGCTTTGTCGTAAGTTTCATTGGCCAACAACCAGACCAGCAAGCGATCTTTATGCGCATTATCATCCGCCAAAATGCGCTGCTGACGAATATACTCATGCTGGTCCTGCACCGTGTGAGTGGTAATCACTTCCGGCTCACGCAACATCGCACGGGCAATACGGCCGATCCCTTCATGACGCAGTGTCGCCGACAGCATAAACGTCTGACGCTCTTTGTTGGCGTGAGACACCACCAGATTCATGTCTTCAGCAAACCCCATATCGAGCATGCGGTCAGCCTCGTCCAGAATCAGGAATTCCAGATCTTTCAGCTCTGCGGAACCACGTTTAATATGATCGACCAGACGTCCGGGGGTAGAAATAATGATTTCCGGATTTTTGCGCAGCACAGCAGCCTGGTATTTGAACTCGTCACCGCCAGTCAGTAAACCGACATTCAAATGGGTCAGATCGGCAAACTGCTGTGCCGTCTTAAATACCTGACGAGCTAATTCCCGCGTAGGCACCATCACCAGAGCACGGGTTGCCGCATTAGGTGCTGCAGCTCTGTTCAATAACAATTCCATAACAGGCAACAGATAGGCCAGCGTTTTACCACTACCGGTTTCTGCGCAAACCTGAACATCCTTTCCCGCCAATGCCAAAGGAAGCATCAGCTCCTGAACTTCAGTAGGGGTAGAAATATTAAGCTGTTCCAGGCCTGTCAGCAGACGGGCATTAAATTCGATATTGGCAAACAAAGGATTACTCTCACGTATCAACTGAATTGCAGTATAACAAAAGCGCGGCATCACCACCGGTTAAGTTATTGCAGGTATTTTATTCAGACAAAGACTGAACGGCAGGATGCTGTTCAGCACAGCGGAGCTGCCTGAAGGGTTGGCACAGGGAAGTGCCCACATGAAAAAACCCCAACCGCATAGCGATTGGGGTTTTAGAATAAGAGCTTGACGATGACCTACTCTCACATGGGGATGCCCCACACTACCATCGGCGATACTGCGTTTCACTTCTGAGTTC